>ERZ778026.2452-NODE-2452-length-19373-cov-104.447407_pt1 | contig 19373 bp, 23 predicted proteins | sample MGYA00375756_ERZ778026 | MGnify/ENA primary metagenome ERZ778026 (study PRJEB29350, sample SAMN05389820) | bioreactor metagenome | isolation source: Ammonium sulfate bioreactor | place: South Africa: University of Cape Town | collected 2014-02-18 ... | reverse complement strand
CATCTGCACAAGCTCGATTAAATCAACATACTCATATGATTTATTATAGTTCACAGTTGATCGAAACTGACCAAAAATTTCGTATGTTTGATTGCTTGGAAATTGTAATTATTATCTTTTTTGATGAAAATAGGTAATGAAGAATTAACAATCTCTGAGGAGGTGAGAACAAGTGAAACTATAACTCGAATGAAGGATGTGATTAGTGCTCAAAAGCCACCGGTTTCGCTTGTTGTTACTGGAGATGACCTAAGTAAGATGATATTTTTTGTTACAATGCTAAATCAATCATTTTCTACTATACGATATTATAGATACTATAATGAGATATAAAGGAAAAGACTTCATTGAGATGGCATCACAATGTCAATCGGTTATATTTTGTCGGGTATCAGCAACACAAAAACGTGAACTGGTAAGTGTTGCTAAGACAGTATTCAAACATCGAATATTGGCTATTGGTGATGGTGCAAATGATGTTGGAATGATTCGCGAGTCACATTGTGGTGTTGCTGTATATGGTCGAGAAGGATCACAAGCAGTTGCTGCTGGTGATTTTGCTGTTGATCGATTCGATTGTCTTCGTCGTTTGTTATTAGTTCATGGTGCTTGGTGTTTTACTCGAACAGCTGAATTAATTTTGTATACATTCATGCATAATTGTGCATACGTATTTGTGATATTTTTTCATCAATTTTTCAATGGATTTTCTGGTGCAGTTACTCTTCATTCATTATGTAAGTCATATCAGTGTTGATATAATGAATAGAAATAAGTTTTATATCGATTCTAGATTTAACTCTATACTCAAGTTTGTTTACTGTGCTTCCTCAAGTAAAATTCTACGATTGCGAAAAAAAATTCGATTGAAATATTTTTAATATTTTAGTGTGCTGCCGCACTATTCGATCAACATGTTCCAGCCGAACGTGCTTTACATGAACCTCAATTATATCAATATACTCTTCATGCCAAATGCTATCGTATGTGGTCATATTGGATAAATATCTTGGACGCTATCTGGCAAAGTGCGGTGATATTCTTTCTCGCTTATTTCGCCTATCAAGATGTGCATTATATGGATGTTTCATCATTTGGTTTTTCGATTGCAGCGAGTATGATCATTACATCATTGATACATGTTCTTCTGCAAACATCAAGAGTTGATTTATCCATGATAAGTTCAATCGCGTTTAGTTTACTTGTTTTTCTTGGTTTTACATTAATCTTTGATGTTACATGCGTCAATTGTATTGCAGGCGAAAGTCCATATCAAGTCTCGTATCAAACACTTCGACAAGGTCGATTTTGGTTTACAACTATATTAACCATTGTAACAGCAATGTTCCCACGTTTTGCTGTCAAATGCGTTTATAATTCAGTTCGAAATCCGCTGATGTAAAACAAACGATAGATCATCGAAAATCTGCATGTGATAATATCCGGTGTTCCGTGAAAATTCAAGATAAAAATCAATTCCAACGGATAACTAGTCTGATTCATTCATTTTTCTCATTGAACTGACAACTAATAAAGATGTAATATAACGTATATTTTTATTCACTCAATGTGAACATTGCACAATAAATAATATTAATTTTTTTCTCCTTGTTGTTTCATTGACAAGAAAGTTTTTTTGTTTATTCTGGCGCCATCTTTTCGAAAGAAAAAAAACCTTTTTGGATTTGGTTTGAATCATATAAATTTCCATCGAATGAAAATCTTTCGTCGATAAATAAAGTCATTTCTACTATTTCTAGTTCGTAGTAGAAGTCCTTCGTCCATTTTGAATTTCATTTGTTTTTCTTGCGTAAGATTTCGTTGAAATACTTAACTTGACATTTATTTAGATTGATATACATCCGAATGCTTGATAAAAATGGCAAGCAAAACAAAGAAAACACCTTTACCCAAGTAATTTCGCGTTTCTATTTATTGAATATAAAACGTAGGAAAACAATTATTGATTCTATTTATTAGAAATTCCAATATCGCTAATAACATCGACGATGATGACGATGATAGCGGACTAATTCAACAAACAACGTCATTCAAAGCAAAATTTGCTTTTCTACCATCAGACGAAGAAAATAATATCGAAGAAGACGATGATAATGATAATGACAATGAATCAGCTCCGGCTAAAACAACAACATCGTCATCATCGAAAAAGAAAGCACCGAAAAAGAAAAATCAATCATCAAAAGCTAAGAAAGAAGATGAAGATATTGATTCTTTATTAGCTGCAATTGAATCAACAAGTGTATCGACAAAGAAAGGAAGTAAAAAGAATAAACAACAAGCGACAACAACAGTTGCTAATAATGGTGATGGCAATTTTGAAGACGGTGAAGGACAAGATTTAGAAGATATTTTAAAAGAAATCGACGAGAAATTCGATGAAGATGACCGAAAAAAACAAGCGAAAAAAGAGAAAAAGAAAAAGAAGAAAGAAGAAAGTAAAGAAGCAGCTAAAGCAGCAGTATCAACCGTAAGAATTATCTTGTTTAAATTGCTTGACTTCGAAAATGTTTCGATTTTTCTTTTCAATAGAACGAACCTGTTGAACAAAAAGCAGCCGAAAATCAAGTCGACGAAGCCAAACCTTCAACAGTTGAAGATGCTCCAGCGGCTGCTGCTGCAGATGATAAGAAAAGTTCAAAAAATAAGAAAAAAGCAGCCGAAAAGAAGTCGAAAGGTGGTGTCGATTCGAAAACTGTACGTTTATTTTGATATATATTTGTCTTTCGATTGATTTTGTTTGTTGATGCAAAATTTAGTTAAGTTTAATGAAAGAATTTCAACGACAACAAGAAGAAGCGAAATTAAAAGCTATACGTGATGAAGAAGAACGACAACGTTTGGAAGAATTATTAGACAAACAACGTGAAGAACAAGAACGTTTGGAAAAAGAACGTCGAGAGAAAAAGAAACAAAAAGAAAAAGATCGTATTCAACGAAAGAAAGATGAAGGATCGTATTTAACGAAAGAACAACGAGAAAAACTTGAACGAGCTAGAATTCAATTAGAAGCTGCTGGTGTACAAGTACCGGCTCGAAATACAGCCGCGACAAGCGCAGAACAACCAGTGAAAAAACGAGTTCTCTATGATGATAAACGAAAGAAAAATCAAACAAATGCTAAACAAACGAATAATGCTGATACAACAAATCAAAGCGCACAAACAGCTGTTACACCTGTTGAGACCGAAAAGAAATTGGCTGTTAAAGAAGAAGATAATTTGAAAGAAGATTGGGAACAAGACTCGGAAGAAGAAACAATTGACCAATCAAAAGAATCTCAAACGCCGACTGTTGAAGTTAAACGAGAGGTATCCGTTCAATCATCAGCAACAACAAGTACAGCAGCTGCACAAGCTGCAAATGAAAGTTCCGACGAGGGATCATCAGACGAAGAAACCTCATCGGACGATAGTGATGAAACTAGTTCATCGAGTGATGACGATGACAATGATCAATTATCGCCAATGGAACGTGTACGAAATCGATTGCAACGACGTCATCTAACATGTGAAAGTCGTCGTTCGACTGAAGTTCTTCGTGCACCTGTTATTTGCGTTTTGGGTCATGTCGATACTGGTAAAACGAAAATCTTGGACAATCTTCGTCGAACACACGTTCAAGATTCGGAAGCCGGTGGTATTACTCAGCAAATCGGTGCAACGAACGTGCCATTAGAAACTATTCGTGAACGAACGAAAATGTGCCGAAAATTAGTAACACGCGAAGGAGATTTTATTGTTCCTGGTCTTCTAATTATCGACACACCTGGTCACGAATCGTTTAAAAATCTACGTTCACGTGGTTCATCACTTTGTGATTTAGCCATTCTTGTTGTCGATTTAATGCACGGTTTAGAACCGCAAACACTCGAATCACTTCAATTACTACGCGAAAGAAAAACACCATTTATTATCGCATTGAATAAAGTTCGAAATCAAAATCATTCAAAACGATATCATTCGATTCGTTGTATATTTAGATCGATCGATTGTATAATTGGAAAGGTGATAACAAGAAAAATGTCGAACTCGTCTTGCAAGAACAAGGACAAAATACGAAAAATGAATTTGAAAAAAAATGCAATGATACTATTGTTCAATTTGCTGAACAAGTCAATCAGATATATTCAACAATAAAAATGAAAACTTTTGTTTTTTTTTGCTTTTCCATAGGGCTTAAACGTTGCACTCTATTATAAAAATCCGAATCCCGATGAATACTATTCCATGGTTCCAACATCTGCTCACACAGGTGACGGCATGGGTTCATTAATTGCAATGATTATTGAAAAATGTCAAACATCATTAGCTAAACGTTTATCCTACACCGATGAATTACAAGCAACTGTGATGGAAGTATGTTTCGAGATAAAACAATGAGATTCTGATCTTTATTTTGAATGATTAATTAGGTCAAAGCTATTGGTGGTCTTGGTACAACAATTGATGTTGTTCTCGTCAACGGTCATTTACGACTTAGTGATACGATTATTGTTGCTGGTCAAGAAGGACCAATTGTAACACAAGTCAGAGGTTTACTTATGCCTGAACCAAATCGTGAATTACGTGTTCGAGTAGAAAATCAAATAGTTTTGTTGTTTTTCTTTGTTTTCTATTTTTCAATTTCAATTTAAGAATCAATATCAAAATTACAAACAAGTCAAAGCAGCTCGTGGTATCAAAATTGCTGCTAAAGATTTAGAAAAATCCATGGCCGGTTTACCATTATTTGTCGGTCGAAACGATGATGAAGTTGAATACTTTAAAAATGAAATTCAAAACATTCTTAAATCAGCTCTCAGCTCAATCAAATTAAAAGAAAATGGTGTCTATGTTCAAGCATCGACATTAGGTTCTCTCGAAGCTCTTCTAGAATTTTTGAAAACATCAAATATTCCTGTAAGAAACAAATTATATCCGTATGCAAAATTCAATGTTTGCTTTTAGTATGCTGGTATTAATATTGGACCTGTTCATCGAAAAGATATTATCCGAGCATCGACACAACTCGAACGAGATCCACAGTAATAATAATGAACCGTTGTCAATGATTTACCTTTTCTTTTCTTTTTTTTAAAGATGGGCTGTTGTATTAGCATTTGATGTTCGAATTGAAAGAGATGCTCAAGAACATGCCGATAGTGTTGGTTAGTAGTTTATTCAATGAATTGATGTTTTCTTTTAATGAATATGACCAATGAAATGTTTCGTAGGCGTGAAAATCTTTCAAGCTGATATCATCTATCATCTATTCGACATGTTTATTGCGCATCGTGAACGTCTGAAAAAAGAAAATCAAGAAAAAAATCGTCATCTCGCCGTATTTCCATGCAAATTACGTGTTCTACCGCAATATATCTTCAATTCTCGAGATCCCATTATTTGTGGTGTTATTGTCGAAGATGGTTTCGTTAAATTAGGCACACCCATATGTGTTCCATCGAAAGAAGTATGCGTTTTTCTATTTGAACGTTCGTATTTATATTTATTATTATTTTTAGTTTGTTGACTTGGGTCGTATTGTTAGTATCGAAATGAATCATAAACCAATGGAAGTCGCACGAAAAGGCGCCGAAGTTTGCATTAAAATCGAGCCTGTTGGTGGTGAAGCACCGCGAATGTTCGGTCGTCATTTCGATGAAACTGATCTATTGATGAGCAAAGTAAAGATTCGACAATGATCGAAAGGAAAACTTCGATTTCATCGGTTTCTTTGTCTAGATTTCTCGTGATTCAATCGACGTTGTTAAAGATCATTTCCGTGACGATATGCAAAAATCCGATTGGCAATTGATGATTGAATTAAAAAAGATATTTAACATTCTTTAAAAAAGAGAAAGAAAGAAAGAAATAAAATTTTCTACACAGTGACATACAAAAAAAATGAAAACAAGAATTTCAAATCTAAGCAAAAATCATTTTATCTTTTCTTTTTCTGTTCGATTCATTGTTGTCGTTGTTGATTTCAATATCATATTATCCAAAAAAAGAAACGTCAGCTCTCGTTAAAACGATAGCAGATGGTTTTAATTAATAAACGTGAGAGTCATTTTGAAATTCGAGAGAGGAAATGAGTTCCCATCTGAATAAATATATATATAAGTATGCATGCAGTACTTCTGATGACATCTGTTCCAACGAATCAGATTGCTTCGCTAGTCTCACCATTAATAATTACTAGATTGTATCAGTTCAGTTCTTTTCTTTTCTTTTTCTCGTTCTCAACGTACTTTTTATTTAAAAGAAAAGTGCATGTCACAAATTCCGAAATATATCTGCCGAATTAGCAGTGATAACGTGAATTTAATTAATAATTTATTAGTAAAAGAAAATTTCCATGAACAAGATTCGCCGCTAACTTTACTGAAAAGTAATTTGGACTCTCAAATTGAAGTTAATCTCTCTCAATCATATGATCATCCATCGATAATCTGCTGTTGCTCAACTATACCAGTAACACTACCACAATTATTATCGTTTCTTGATTCGAATTCAACGAATTCAATTCAACTTATACTTTTTATTGGAACAAATGAATCTATCGATTGGAATCCACTAATCAATCTGATCTCAGCTTTTAATTTGTCATTAAATATCGTCAATGATGAATATCAATTTAGTAGTAAACTAACCGATATTATTATTAATTTAGCAAAACAAAATTTTGCTCGAAAATCTTTGTCAACTGTGAACAATCATGAGCCTACTGGAGTTGAAAAACAGGTAAAATTTCATTCATAATCAATTTCAAGTATGGTTTTTTTCTTCGTTGTGTATTTAGAACGAAAATATCTTTTATTCGGTATCGAAAATATCGCGAGAAAAACGAGCGATTGCCTTGGGACAACGTGGTGCGTTTCGCGGCTCAACTGTTTGGTTAACAGGTAAACATATTTGTATATGTAAGCTTGTTTTTTCTTTCATTAAACTTGTATGATTATTTTCAAGGACTGTCTGGCGCAGGAAAATCAACGATTGCGTAAGTACGCGAATAATCAATAACAAATGTGACGCTTTTTGTTTGTTCAGTTTTGCTCTCGAAGAATATATTGTCAGTAAAGGTTTGCCAGCTTATTGTCTCGATGGAGATAATATTCGTTGTGGATTAAATAAAAATCTCGGATTTTCGGACACGGATCGTGTCGAGAATATTCGACGTATTGCTGAAGTTGCCAAATTATTTGCTGATGCAGGCTTAATGTGTATTGTTTCGTTTATTAGTCCATTTGAAGAAGTACCTTTTTTTTTGTTTTTGAATTATCAACAAAAATGAATATGAAATCTTCATTTAGGATCGTATAAATGCGAGAAAACTGCATGAAGATGCTCAAATACCGTTTGTTGAAGTTTTTATTAGCACACCTTTGTCTGTTTGCGAATCACGAGATTGCAAAGGTTTATATGAAAAAGCACGAAAAGGTCTATTGAAAGGTTTTACGGGCATTGACTCACCTTATGAAGCACCTGAAAGTCCTGATGTGAATGTTGATACAAGTGTTTTGTCTACTAATCAATCAGTTGAAAAAATCATTCAGAAATTAGCTGAACATGTAAATTATTATTTCGTTTTTTTAGCCATATCTTTTTAACATTATACTATTCTTTAAGAATGTTCTTTCGTCGACATTAATTCTATCAGTTCGTGAACTTTTCATGAATGAACATGTCAAACAAAAAGCAATAGAAGACTATCCTAATTTAAATCGATTGGAAATTACTACAGTAAATTAATGAAATGGAAAATAAAAGTTCGATTAACAGTCTCTTCCAAATTTAGTTAGATCTTCAATGGGTTCAAGTGCTAAGCGAAGGTTGGGCAACACCTCTTTCTGGTTTTATGCGTGAAACTGAATATCTACAATGTTTGCATTTTGGCTGTCTCATGAAAGGTAATTTCGATGGAATTGTTTGCTCTTTGTCTAGTGCAAAATTGTTAGGTCATATTGAAAATCAAACTATTCCAATTGTCTTGCCATGTACAACTGATGAAAAAGAACGTTTAAAATCGTCGTCGACAATTGCATTATGTTATCAAAATCGATTCATAGCACTTTTGAAAAGTCCAGAATTTTATTCACATAGAAAAGAAGAACGATGTGCACGAGTTTTCGGTACCACAGATATTGGACATCCACATATTAAAGTAAACCGATTTGAAATAAAGAAAAACATCATTTCGAATGAATAAACTTGTTAGATGATTTATGAAAGTGGTGATTGGTTGGTTGGCGGTGATTTGGAAGTAGTCGAAAGAATTCGTTGGAATGACGGTTTAGATGAATTTCGTTTGACACCAAATGAATTACGAAAACGTTTTCGTCAAATGAAAGTAAGTCGAAATAGCCTTCAATCGAATTTATTCTATGATAATTCGAAATTAGGCTGATGCCGTTTTTGCTTTTCAACTTCGTAATCCTATTCATAATGGACATTCACTTTTAATGCAAACAACACGTCAATTATTAATCGATCGTGGTTTTAAAAATCCTGTTCTTCTTCTTCATCCACTAGGTAATTCGATTTCATTATAGACAACAGCAAAAAAAAATTCATTTGATTCAAGGTGGTTGGACGAAAGAAGACGATGTTCCATTGCCTGTTCGTATGGCTCAACATCAAGCATTCCTAACTGAAGATATCGATGATCGACTCGATCGTTCTCGAACCGTTCTCGCTATATTTCCATCACCGATGAGCTACGCTGGTCCAACTGAAGTGCAATGGCATGCTAAAGCTCGTATGTGTACTGGTACAACATTCTATATTGTTGGTCGTGATCCAGCCGGTTTACCTCATCCATCGGATAAATCAAAGGACCTCTATGATCCAACACATGGTTCGAGAGTTTTGACTATGGCACCTGGACTTAATCAATTGCAAATTTTGCCATTTAAAGTTGCTGCTTATAATAAAACCTCGAAATCCATGGCGTTTTATGATCCAAATCATCATGACGAATTCGATTTTATCTCCGGTACAAGAATGAGAAAAATCGCACGAAGTGGTGAACAACCACCCGATGGTTTCATGGTTCCTGCTGGTTGGAAAGTTCTTGCCAATTATTATCAATCATTAGGATCCACAGATGTATCTGATACAAAATAAGAAATTCATGATTTTCATTTAACTGCCCACCGGATAGATACTGCTTTTTGATTGATAATAACCAACTATTGTGAACATTTATTTTATGAATAAAAATAATATATAGATCGTATTAGTCTTAATCATAGCGATTTCGTTTTTCTTTGTATTAAAGATAGACCACTATGTCATCCTGGTTCGATAAACTACCACGTTCGCAATATTCATCTCTAAAGCGTATTCAAACAAATGAATCGTGGTTTCAAGTCTATGAAATTCGTCAAGGAATATTCGCTATCTACGAACCATATCAGTACGAAGAAGTTATTTCCTATTTAATTCTCGGTTCAAATAAAACTCTTCTAATCGATACAGGAATGGGCATAGGTAATATTGAACATATTGTTCATGAACTCTCATCAAATCCTTTGATTGTTATTAATACACATACACATCATGATCATATCGGTGATAATTGGCGTTTTCAACAGTCATTAATCGGTATTCAATGTGATTTTCCAAAGAAAAATTATCAGGATCTTCTTCTTGACGCTCAAGATGAAGTCAAAGATGGTGCAATTAGAGATGAATTTTTGCCGAATACATTCGATCGAAAATCTTATTCAATCAAACCGTTTACATTCAGCAACTATGTCGCTGATGGCGATATAATTCATCTTGGAAATGGACATGATATTGAAATCATATTCACTCCAGGTCATACGCCAGATTCCATATCATTCATTGATAAAACACATCGATTACTATTCGTTGGTGATACATTTTATCAAGGACCTGTTTATCTCTATCGTCCAGAGACTAATCTCAACGATTATATTCAGTCATTAGAAAAACTAGTCAATATCATTCATATGTATCAAATCGAACTTATTCTTCCAGGTCATAATATTCCCAATGTCAATCCTCATTTATTAATATCAGCTTACGATGCAATACGAAAAGTTCAGCTGGGCGAAATCATTGGTCAAAAAACTGATGAGAATTTAGTTGAATATAAATTCGATGACTTTTCGTTTGTTCTTTCTTAGTTTTTATTTTATTTAATACGCGCAGAAATGAGTAAAAAGAATCATTTCTGTTCAAATACCACCAACCAACAAGAAAAGAAAAACAAGTACAACAGGGTTTTACAAATCAGGAAAAGAGAAGAAAACGAAACAATTGAGGGTTGATTCTTGTTGAAATTGACATTGTTAATAAAAAGCAGAGAGAAGAAAAAAAGAGACAAAATTTATTTCTCCACCACAACAGTAAATCATGTATTGAAAATAATAGCGAAAGAAAAACGAACGAAATTCGCTGTTGCGTGTAAGTACGTAGTCTACGAATGAAAATTATTGCATGGATCAATCGTACGAGAAGAAGAAAAAAAATAGAATATGTATAAATATATATATATATATATGTATGTTTACGTATGTCAAATCAAACCACATACACAACGACAACAACAAAAGAAAAAATACTAAAATTTGAGGGAAAAAAGAGAACGCTGTTTTTTTTTGTGTTTGCCAAGGATATATTGCACTCATGTGAAAATCAGGAAAAAAAGAGAATAAAATAAAAAGAAAATTTGATTGGTTTTTTTTTGTTAAATTCTTAGTGCATTTTTCTTTTGTCATCACGATTTCTTTGAAGTAAATGGCCATGACCATTCGGCTTTTTCTTTTTGTTTTATCATCATTCTATGCGAGAGACTAGCGAGTTCATCAGCACGATCAGTCATTTGTTTTGAAGCGAGTTCAACTTCACTTAATTTTTGACCACGTTCAATTAATTTCTAAAAATAATCAAACAATTTATGGAAAGCAATCGAGTCTATCTAACCATTCGCGTATCATGTATAGCACTCGTTGCGGAATTAGCTTTTCCACGTAATTGATCCATATTAACATTGGCATCTTCGCGTTTGATAACGCCAGCTGGAGCTTTGCCAGCGGCTTCACCGACTAGAAGAAGGAAAAAACAATAAAATTCACTAAATGAAAAAAAGTTTACATAGTTGATCGGAATCGATCATTGAATTTGAGGCAAATAATTTCGCAAAGAAATTCTGTTTTGGTGCTTCAGGCATTGATACCGATGGACTGTATAATTCGCATAACATTTCGCTAATTTGTTCTCTTGAAAAGAAAAATAAGAAAACAATTGGCAATAAAAACAGCCCAATATCCTCGGTCGAACGTACTTCACATCTGAAGATATCGTCATTTTCTGTATTTCAGTTGGTGAACACATGTATAATGCATGTCCTCGATCAGTAAACGTAAATGACAGACCGATCATTGTTCGATAAGAATCGATAGCTGAATCGAGTGTTGTATTGAAAAGTTCGCGTAGACTCGGTAGACTATAAACAAGTATACGACCAGCCGAGAGATAACAAGCCAAACAAGCCGAATCTATATTTGAAGAGATAGATTGAAGTCAAGATTTTTACTCATTTGTTGTCTTTCGACTCACTAGCTATTTTAACAACAGATGCTCGAACAATATTCGATGCCGATGTGCCAAGTGAATCCGATATTTTTTGTTTTGATATACAAACTTGCGATGGTAATGAAATGACCTTTAATGTTTGAGAGAGAAGAAAAAAACAAGCAAATGAAATATTTTTTTTGCAATAGTAGAAAATATTGTTACCCGAGCTTCTTTTGAAGAACAAAAAACAGCAAATTGAATGTTATTCGATGGAGGAGGCGAACTTGCCAATGGCAAAGACATAGCACCACCAGATAAATTTAAATCTTGAGTACCATCATTGATTCGATTATTTTTCGATTCTAAAATGAATTTTAAAAGTTATGCATCGATATTTTCAAAGAGTATCTCGACTTTTTGTATCCCATTTTTCACTCGGTGATGGTATAATCATGGCTTTTTGATCGAGAAAAGCTATGTGTTGAATTCTTCCACTCAATCGAAATAGTGTTCCACTTGGTACAACTGAAATCAATAGAAATTATTCGAAAAACAATACGTCAATTTAGTCAATTCTTACCACTGATATTTCGTGGTTCGTAAATGATATTTAAATTAACAACTAGAACCGAACCTGTGCTCGTACCAATCCAAACACTCGGTGAAATTGTAAAATCTTGAAAAATCAATCGAAAATTTATTGATTCGTGAGTTTTTTTTCTCCATTTTCAGACAAACCATTTTTGTATGTGAATGATTCGGAAAATTGTATTTCACACACAGATTCATTCGTTATTATATTATCCAGACTAGATGTACTTGACGAACGTGGAAGATCAATAACCAGAGGTTTATCTAAACAGATATGATGCGAATAATTGACGATTGATTTTCATTATCGTTTTCGAACGACATGCAATCACAATGAAAGCGAAGCATACACAAATCACGATTAGTTTCACGAACATTGAATGAATAGAAAGCTTAGTAGTTAGTATATTCTTGTTTTCAGTAGACATTTTATGTGATATTAACATCGAACTTACAAAGTCCCGAGTTAATATCAGTTGATAAATGTTGGGTTCGTTTTTCATTGAAACTCGAAGAAGTAGGAGGAGATGAGGATAGCTAGAAGAAGATAGATGTATATCATATCATATCATATCACATTGTGATTATTCAATCATTCCCGTGCAGTTAATAAACAAAAAACTTCATTCATCGAGACACAAAACAGCGTTCGTTTTATTTTCTTTTCGCACCCGAATTACTATGAACGGTAACCGTTCTCGTATGATATGTCGTATAACTTGTTGATAGTCCTTGTTGTTGTTGTTGATGATAGATATTATCATTGAAACTATCCGAAAGATTATTTGGAAAATAATTATTGAAATCATTCGCTGGAAAATTGATTATGCGTTGTTCATTGGGTATTGTTCGTTGAATAGTAACAGTTGTTATTGTCTGTTTGGGAAATGTTCGGTGAATTTCTTCAGTAATTTGATTAATATCGCTTTCATTATTTGTCGTACGTGTCAAATGTTTTCGTATCGTACGAATTGTTTTCGATAACATTGGATTCGATGATTTCTCATCGGATAGATTCGAATCGATATCAAACGATCGTCTTTGAATCATTTGATTATAGGAATCAAATGGTTGTAGATGTGTCGATGAGAAATTCTCAGTCGGATTATTCAAAGAAAAAATATTCGTCATTGGACCTGTATGAGGTGCTAATGATCGGTGCTAACATATACAGATAGAATAATGTTAAATTTATGAGAAACAATGAGCGAAAAAGATCGAAGTCAAAACATTGACAAGTATCGAATTACCTGATAGTCATAACTGAATACATTTGAATCATCGTTATTGAAATCATTTGATTGTCCACGACGTCTAGGAGAGAGAGGTGCTCGTTGAAATGGATCCGCCGTTCCATAGAGATCTCCTGTAGCCATGTTCATAAGAATAAATTGACTTAAATAATCGATAACTACAAGACCGTTTTCTAAGCCGAAAATTAATCTAGACAAAATTCATATTTTTTTTTGCAAAGAAGAGAAAATTGTCGTCATACAATCCATATTTGGAATTAATTGCTATATCAGTTAAAAGAGGAATTTTATCATTTGGCAACCATGATAATAAACAAACAAGTTCAGGTTGATAGCCAGGCATTCGTCGATAGCCTCGTTTAGCTCGAAATAGACTTTTAAATTCCTATATAAAAAACAATTCATATTTTGTTGTCGTTATTTTTGTATAAATAAAACTCAATTTGAACTAACTTTTCTCTCTAAATTTTGTCTCATTTGCAATTCATTTGCATTGATATTTGTCTCATCACGATCATTGGAAATATTCCGATGAAATATCGGTATTTCTAAACAAGCTAAATCGCCTAGACCTTCATCAGCTTTTTCTAATTCCGAGCCAGTCAACTTAAATAAAGTTACATGTCCACCACGGCCAGCAGCTGCTAAATATTTGCCTTCACAACAGATTTTTATTGAATAGATACTATAAAGATTATCTTCGCTTGAGAATATTTGTTGTTCATCATTTGTATTGCTATTTGAGCGTGTTGATTTCGTATCGAATTTGAGAAGTGAATTGCAATCTTTCGGTTGGGCGAGAGTTGAGCTTGTCGATTGAACACGATCGAATAAACGATTCGTACGAAGTTTGTACAGAAAAACAAGATTACAACCGGATGCATCCCAAAATTTAATCGTACCATCAGCATGTCTATTCGAATAGAATATTTGTCAAATGAGACAAATTTTTCGTTGAATCTTTACCCAGTAATAATAAGTTCGTTATAACCGAATATAGTTGCGCCAGATCGACCGCCCGAGACAGGATTTTCCTTGAAATAGAAAAATGATTCATTTAAAAACAAAAATTCTTGCTTATTTTCGTTTGCATTCAACCTGTTGACTGTAGGTACGTTTCGATGTTTGTTTCGATTGTAGACGAAGAAGATTTTGATAGAAATTCATATTCGGTTCTGTTATATAATCACAATAAGTTATTGGTGACTCATGTAGATCTAATGTATGAAGACTTTCGAATAGAGGATAACTAAATGCAGACAATGAAGAAGAAAAAACTCGTAATTGAAGTCAATTTAATTACTTTTCAGTTTTTAAATCAATAACAACAAGATCGTCTTCTAATAGAACAACAACTGCTGATGGATCGGGTATATCTAAAAAAAAAATATAGAAGATTGTTTATTGACGAGAAAATGTCTTTGTGCAATTGAATTAACCAGCTATATGAGGTGACGGTGAAATGACATGAAAATCGACAATTGAATTATCCATTTGCAAAACTTTGGCTGTCTGACCACGAAGTATGGTGAAATAGAATGACGAAGATTTCGATGACATTTGTTCATTTTGATTCGGCATTCCACCATCGAAGATAATAAACGGATCACCACTGAAACACATTTGAAAAAAATCGTTCCGTTTTTCATTTGCATCTTACGTGCTTTTAACTGCGGTCCAAAGAACTTTATTAATGGCACCAAATCGATGTACTTCATCTTTACAAATACGTGCTACACCGAATATCACGATCGAAATTCAATTAAAATCAAACAAAAAATGATCAATCTACCTTGTGGATAATTAACGCTGACAGGTTTATCAACGGCTCGTAGATTCCAAACAGACAACGAACCATCACAATGTGAACACATAAATTGTCGACCTTCATAATGCCAGCAGATCGATGTTAAACCCTATACAAAATCAATCTCAATCATTTTGTTAATTTATGTTGAACGTTCTACTTGTGTTAGACTATAAACATTTTCCGATATTTTCTGTTGCAAATTCCAACAAACAACATGTCCGGTTGAAGGTGTATTGGGTGCAGATAAATGTGTACTGAATCCAATGTATAACTAAATTAAAAATCAAACAAATTGAATTAGTATTCATTCGAATATCTATCAAAGAAACATCTCATCGAATCACGTTGCCGGATATGTTGAAAAAACGGTTTAATCAAATTATAGACTCTTACTCGCGCTGGATCATCAGGATTTTGACATAAATCAACAACAGCGCCGGGATGAGTGTTTTTACCCCTATTCATAGAAAAAAAAGAACACAAACGTTGAGCATTATAATTGAAGGATATCCTCTAATTAGAACTCATTTTAGTCACATACATGCCAATTGCATTATTCCACATAATTTTATATGATGACAGTGTAAATGTATCGAGATTAACAACATAAACATTTCCACTATATGTACCAACTAAAAGCCATTTTGAATTGAATGCCAATGGAAGTAAACAACGACTGATTCTGAATGTGAAATGAAAAAGATTCGAAATCGATTTATGTTTTCATTCATTCGTTCGTTCATTTACTTTTCTTTGACAAATCGAATTGTATTGGCAATGACCGGTTTCTTTTGACGTAGAGTCCATAAATGAATCGAATTATCTCGACATGCACTAATTAATGCGCCCTAAATCAATCCAATTTTGCAAATGAACAAAAAAAACTTGACAAATGCAAACGAACTTCATTAATACGGAAAGCTAATTGAAAAATTTCGACTTCATTCGGATGTTGCAATGAACATTCAACAAAAGCGCCACCATAACTAAAAATTTCATTTATTTTTCGAATAATCAGAAAAGCCAAAATGCTTTACATTTTTATAATGCCATGTCTTGTTCCAATAGCAAGTATTTTTTGTACAGGATCATAGGCTAACGTTGTCGGATGAAATGGAAAACCATATCTTACAATCTATGATAGGAAAAAAAACACACGCAATTCAATTATATTGTTGTTGTTGTTGTTGTTGTTGCTTTTGATGCTGATAAACTTACCTCAGTCAATGCAAAATCTTCTTTTTTCGATGTTTCAGTTATTTCGATCTCATTGATCTTTTTCGAATCACCCATTCGAAATGGTAGTTTAATTCGACTTGCCATTAGAGTCCGTTCGTTTTCCGAATATATCAATCAATCAATAGATATATAAAAGATTTTACATCTAGAAAAAAACAACAATAATAGAAAACCGTCATCGAACTCGACATAGGAGAAAAACTCGAATGTGTTAATACATTTTTTCCTATTCAATCTGTCATCTCTTATCCGAACTGATTACTCGATGACAAATAAATAATAAATAAATAATAAATAATAATTAGCAAGTTGTTCTGTTTTCTGAACTAATAAGAAGAAAGAACTCGATAGAGTGCGTCAGTTGTTGGAAAACAAAAACAAAATGAATTTTCCCAAGTTTTCCCAAAAAGAAGAAAATTTTTCAAAACGTTTTTTTTTTTGTAAAGAAATTTCGATGTGTCTCAAAAAAGAAAAATGAAATTTTGTACTGAAAATGGCACACATATATTCTCTTGACTTAATTGAATTGTGTATTTGTCTTGCCGAACGTTCTTTCGATCGCAGATCTACGGCCACGTAATCATCGTTGGTTTTTGTTATTTTGATATTAATAAAAAAAAACAACGCCTTTGTAATTTTCAATCGATCTCGTTCTCAAACATGTGTTTTTTTCTCGATCGAATGAGAAACGAGAGAAAAAAAGACGAACTAGAAGAGAAGAAAAAAACATTTTTTCCCTATCAGAGAACAAATCGAGATTTCCATTAGAGAAAAAAGCACAAGAAAAGAATCTTCCAGATAGACACACACACATATATATATATATATATAGTTTTTTTCTGTTTCTGTTTATTTCCAATACAAAGAAAAACAATGAATAAATAGATTGATATATACGCAGATATAAATATAGATTTTTTTTTTTCATATATTTAAGACTTTTCTTTTTGAAATTGTTGCCTCGACAACTAAATAACAGAGTTTCCGTTGACATACAGCTTGAATCAAGTCAACCAATGGCTGTCAAATTTGTTGAAAAACCGACCGATGAAATTTACTCGAACTGTAATATGTCACGGCAATTGAAAAGATATGAGTATCAACTGAAACGACATTTGCTCTATTAAGTGACATTAAAAGTATATAGATATATAATCAGCAAGCTAAGCTGACAAATTTAGTTAATCAAATTGTCCGTATTTTTCTCTTGATATTTTACGGCTACGACGGTACTCAAAGCCTAGTAGTTCTTTCAAACGTTATTCAATACTCTTGATGTATGTTGATGAATGATATATGTGTAATAGAATTATATCTGTCTCGGTTTATTTCGAGTGGAAAAAGGATAACACAAAAAAATAAATAGATTATTTGTCTATGTACATTTAACATCTTTTTTTAATTGATGAGATTTTTTTCGTTGATTTCGAACGTTTCACTTGACTTTCAGTTGACCAACGAAGTTCATTAGAAAAAGCGGCCTAAATAATAAAATAAACAACTAATTCAACTGAATAAAATAATTCACTTTGACTTACAGCTTGCGCCCAACCAGCTAAAGGCGTCCAAAGTTGTTGAAAAAATGACGAGATTTCACCGTAATGTTTTGCTGTTAATTGTGTCTTTTGATTTTGTCCATAGTGTGTTATAGCTATCGAATGAATATGTGTATCAACTGGAACGATCTCTTGTTTGTCAAGTGACATTAGTAGTACACAATCGGCAACCTGAAAATGATTGACATGAATTTCATTTTAGACAATTTCATTCTTCTTCAAATACTTTTCGACCAACACCCACGATTTTTAATAACTCACTACGAGCATGTTCAACTGAAGCTGATTTTAATTGTTGAAAATATTTCGGATCGTTAATAGTATATTTAAGATATTGAATCGCTTTATGAATATATCGTGCTCGATAGCCAAAACCCAATTCTCTCAAGTGCTGTTCAAGATTCGATTTATCAAGATCATCTAAATATTCAAATATTTCGTTCTTTTTATTATTATTACGATTTAGTTTTTCATTATTGAACCTATTGTCGGAAATTGATGATAGATAATTCCATTGAAACACCCGATTTCTTTGCCATACTGTTCGCAAAGTGATTTGATCATTTTTGTTATTCGTTGTACATTATTATTGCTCGAACAAATAAATGAAAGAAGATTTTCAAGAGGATCTTGTGCAAGAACACGAATGCCAAGCGGGATTCCATTATTTGCAAAACGTTGATCAGATTTTGACCATTGTGAGATTAAATCAGTTAATTTAATTGATAATTGAAAATAATTCGATAAGATCGATGAAGCTTCTTCTTGTCGATTGATGGACGTATTAGAGCTATTTGTATAGAATTTATATTCAATATTGTCATTCTCGCGTTTTAAATGAATAATATAACGATCGAGAACACCAACAAATTCATTTGGCATTTGTTCGAACCATCTATGAATTCGAAGAAAGCTTTTTTTGTTTTGAAGTTGATATCAATCTACCGAAATGATTGTCCACCAAGTAAAGTTTGTTTTAAATTGAGTTCTGAACGAGGAATTTCGATGGATCCTGATGAATAAACAATTAAATTCTCGGATAATGTTGTTGTTGATAATGGTGGTGGTGAAGAAGAACAAGAGCTCGTCATTTCTATGAAAATGAATAAATCCAATTGATTCTCTTTTTCATCTCTCTTTGGTTTTGTGAATCTGCCAAGATAAAGTTTGTTTTTTATTATTCATTGAATAAGAACTTTTACTTTATATACGTATATATATACACACAAACATTGATAAGAAGTAACCGTAACCAGAGAAAAAAGAAAGAATGAATGAATGCATCGTTGATTTACAATAATAACAACAAGAAGAATGAACGAATAGAATCATCAATTTTAGCAGAAATGAACTCGACTGATTTTGAGAAGAGAAA
>ERZ778026.2432-NODE-2432-length-19534-cov-97.664613_pt1 | contig 19534 bp, 20 predicted proteins | sample MGYA00375756_ERZ778026 | MGnify/ENA primary metagenome ERZ778026 (study PRJEB29350, sample SAMN05389820) | bioreactor metagenome | isolation source: Ammonium sulfate bioreactor | place: South Africa: University of Cape Town | collected 2014-02-18 ... | reverse complement strand
TAAGGTGTTTTTTCTCTCTCAAAATGCAATCGTTTAATCATAATCGTCTTTGACATCATACAGATAAAACTATTGCGTATTCTTTCGATTTGCACAAACTGAATAACAATGTTAAGTACGTTTTCTAGTATAATACAATATATATGTACGTATACGTCAATCTTCGTTTTTTTTTGGAGAGACTGACATTATAAAGAAACATGAAAATGATAGTTTTTCTTTTCTTCTTTTCATCATTCATCTGATTGTCAACTAAGACATATTTTGATGATGTCAAAAGAGGAAACGAACGCTGTGTGTTAATCAATATTCATATCATATGATCGGTACATAGAACATAAATTTCGACGCAATGAAAACATAATGAATGACTGACAGATAAATTCATATCTTCTATTTAGAAACACGACTACATCAACCGAATTGATAGTTAATATTATTATTATTATCTAAACACACACATGCTCGTAATTCCTTTCTGTTTTTTTTCGTCGGTTAAAGAAGAAAGAAAATGACTGTTAGCAAATGCAATTTTCTTAGCCATCCTTCCAATTGATATAGCATATCGACGATGATTGTACAAGATCTTCTTCTCATAGAAGAAAATAACAACAAGAAAAAGAAGAAAAAGACGAAGAAGAAAAAGAAAGGAGATGCGACGAAAAATCGACGTTGTATCTATGTAAGTATATATATCTATGATTGTGCGAGACGAGTCGATGTATTGTTGAATATATATGTGTCGATTAAGTTGTAGAAATAACGATGCAAAGAATAAGAGTTTGATGAGATGAGAGGTGATGGTAATACGACGAGACGATCAAGAACGCAACGACAATAACTCTCCTAACAAGCATATTTATTTACTAACAAACAGAACAAAGTTTGATTTGCTTCTATGATAAATACGATGTCGAACGAAAACAGACTAAACAATGATCGACAAGAACATGAAAATAATATATCATCATTGTTAGAACAAATTGTTGAACAATTGGTACGTATATACACGCACATCTATATTCATTGTCTATTCTATTATAACAATAGTAACCTTCGAAGTAAATCGAGTATCGTTACTGAGTCTTAATGTTAGCCCTTTTGCGTATAATAGATATTCGAATTATCCTTCAGGGATTTTGGGAATGATCTAAGAGATCTTTATAAAAGTATTTTTCTTCGATGAAATTGATTTAATCTGTCATTACTTAGATTTGTCTGTCTCTCATTCCGAAACAGATTGTTGTCAGGTGTTTTTATCTAAGATCTCATTAACCCATACATAAATGAAGATCAATTTTAAAAATAATTTATCTATTTAGACTCGTTTACGTCAAGACGACCTCGAATTAACAGACCAATTAACTTTTCTGTACGATCGTCTGTGTCATATTCGACAAACCTTGACAGGTTCTCAAAGAAATTCAACAATGGATATACCGACAGTAGATGTACAGATCGATTCATTGTTATCTGATCGTTATTATGCCAAACCAAGATCAGACAGTGAACCAAATATTCTATCGGATCGTCAATCTTTCAAAGCTGTTATTGAAGATTTTCAATAGTGGAAATAATAATATTGTTCTTTCTTTTGTGTTGATTCCCGTATAATTATTTTTTTATTATTGTTCGATTTTTTGTCTTCCGTAAAAAGGAGACATCTATGAAAATCAAACTTCAAACTAAAAAAAGACTTCTTCTTTTCTTCTTTTAATATTTTCTCGTGTGTGTGAAAATGAGAATGTAAGAAAGAAAAATTAGTCGATTTTACTCGTTTTTTTCTTCTCTTTCTCTCTCTCTCTCTCTCTCACTGTATTACAACAAAAGAAAAGAAGAAAAAGAAAAAGAACTCCTAAGTAAAGTGGAACGAACGAAGAACAAGAAGAAGAAGAAAAAAAACAGCAAAGAGTTCTGTGCCATGCAACGTGATGGACGCCAATAGTGACATGTACGGAACAGACCGAGGTGGATTTTTAGATAGTTCCTATCAAATCAACGATGATGATTCCATTCCTGTTTATGCTAATGTTCAACTGTATCCCTGTTCGACATGCGGTCGAAATTTTAATCCCGAAACATTGGTAAAATTTTTCAAAATCTTGATCAAATCCAAACACAATTGATGAGTCATCTTGTTTTTTTTTATTCTGAAATGTTTAGCGTAAACATCAACCGATCTGTAAAAAATCTGCGAACAAACAACCGAGGAAAGTGTTCGATACAGGCAAACAACGTGCAACAGATTCTGATGTGCCTTACGCTGCTACCAAAGAAACGACACAAGTTGAAACAAACAAACATTACTTCATTATTTATTTAGTAAAGTGATGTCTTTTTTACTTCTTAGTTTTATAACGAAGGTGTTAAATCGAAGCCAGACAATCAGAAAGCCAAACCGAGTAATTGGAGAGAAGGTCATAATGCGTTAGTACGCACGATTCGTGAAGCTCGACAAATAACTCGAGCGATTGAAACCGGTGCTCCCTTGCCCAAACAAAGCCCATCACAAGTTCCATCGGATTACATTCAATGTGAATTTTGTCAACGACATTTCAATAAACATTCCGCTGAAAGACACATTCCTTTGTAAGCTCGGTTCTCGACGATCTAATCTCACATTCGTCGAATTGTTTAGTTGTGAAACTCAATTTAAACGCAAACAATTGCAAAATTCCGCAATATCAGCCAATAATGCTCGTACAAATAGTGGAAGTTTAGGTCGACAAGGACGAGTACGGACACTTTTTTTCTAAAAAAATTACCTAAACATTTTGTTTTCTCTCTCTCGTAGGGATATCAACAACAAAATAGTAGGAGAAAAATAATTAAGAAACCTCGCTGTCCTACGTGAAAAATATCAATTTTAGGTCATGAATCGCCTATAGGAAGTGCTAATAAACAACATCAAATCAGTTCAGCACCATCGACTTTCGTGGCACGACGGCCTCTAAAGTAATTATCACTCAATTAAGAACTTATTCGGCATAGAACAATTCCTTATTTTTATCAGAAATAATGATGAAAAAGATTATCGTCGACCGCCAATCAATCCAAATACGTTTAAAAAACCAAATTTTGGAGATGTACTACATTCTTCTTCTTCCTATCGAACAATTTCATTTCCTATTTCAACTAGACTTCGACGAATAACATGAACGGAGCACCGCCGAGATACGGCAGTTTTCGAACAACCAAAGCACGTAGTGCGACGAACAATCATTCATCGACGATGATGCGTACAGGTCGAACTACGGAAAACGATGATTTAAATTTAACAGCTGGCGTTGGACGAGGACCGCAGAAACGTGATGCTTCACCTCAAGTACAACGACGTGCTGTTGGATTGAACACACGATCGCCGAGTCCAGCTCGTCGAGCCGGACAAACCAATGGCATTCCACAACAACGAAATCGAACGCCGATATCACCGACAGCGGCTAAGTTTTGTCACGAATGTGGCGAAAGTTATCCGGTCGATTGGGCGAAATTTTGTTGTGAATGTGGTAAAAAACGGTTGGGCTTTTAAAATTTGTATTTGTTTTTTCTTCAATTCTTTGCTGTATATAAATGCAATGATGTGCGAATATTTTTCTAATTATTATTTGTTAGCGAGTAGTTTCGAAGTCATTCTGAACTTGTCCTAGACATTCCTTATGGACATAGGAAATGTGCTAAATACGCAGAGAATAAAAAAAAACACGAGATTATTCAGCGCGCATATGTATAAGAAAAATTTTCTTTTTTTTCTCTGTTGTGCTTGTTTTCTAATTCAAATTACTTTCGATTAAACAGATGTTGCCAATTAAAAGTAGTACTAAGTATGTTAAAAGCACGCACGTGTTTCGACTATTGAGTAATACTTGTGCTAATTTCATTAGAAATCGTCAACGTGATGATGATGTAATTTTGCCAGAACGACAATTCAATTGTCCACCATGCGAACAATTGAAAAAATCAACTTGTCAAATACCGTCATGGGTTAAACCTCCGTGTGATGGTCGGTAAATTTGAAAGTGAAAACGTACGCAAATCATGGATCGTTTGGTTTTGTGTTTAAATAGGAATGAAATGCTTTAACTGTCCACCGAAGTATTTATGTTTGAATATAAACGATTGTCAATCGACGAACTCAAAAGAAAAAAATAATGCAACTGTTTGCTTAAAATCATGACGATGATTTTATAAAAGCAAAACTTGAAAATAAAAATTTCTATTTTAAGATAAAATTGTCCCCACAATGAAAAATTGATAAGTCATGTCTTGCATCATAAAACAACAATCATACATGTAGGTGGAGGGAAAACGGTCATGTCATTGTAATTACCCTAAAAAATAGCAAATTGTCACTTCCCAATGACGTGATTCTACCGTAAAATATGACTCATTTATTTGATGTTATCGATCTTTGGGAAAAATCGATGTCATGAATCAGCATTGTATTTGATTTCAATATCAATAATAAATATTAACAATCGTGATCATAAACGAAATCTTGACTAACGAATAAAAATCTTATCTAAATATTCTTGTCATAAATCAAATCGAAATAAATTTGTCGGAGTTATATTTAAATAAAATAATAAAAAAAAACAGAAACTTGCATTATTTGACGATGTTCAGATTGAATTTAACTGAGAAATGAAATGAATAGAAATACTATTTGTGTATTCGAGATACAAATACATGTATTTGACATTTTAGAATACAAAAATTTCCGTTACTATTTCATTCACAGAACGAAAAAATACAATAATAATAATAACAATTCGTATCTGACACACAGACACTGAATAATGAAATCCAGAGAAAAGAAGAAAAAACAATCGAATTATTCAGAATTCAATATTTGTTGGTATTGTGTCAATTGACTGATGAAATTCAAATTTGGATTGACAATTTTTCGTTGTTGTCTCACGAATTCGTAGGCTTGTTCAAATGTTTTCGATTGATATTTCATAAGATAACCAATAACAAACGAAGGACTACGGCTCACTCCACCTTGGCAATGTACTAGAATATTTTTCTTGTTCGATAGTTTTTGGTGAATTCGTTCGAATGTCGATTCGAAATATTGAAGAATATTTTGATTCGACGAATCGTGACATGGCACAGTTATGTAATCAAACGATTTGTTCGATTCATGAAAACAAGGAATCGATGTTGAAATGTTAACTATGGTTTGAATTTGATTTTCTTGTAGAACATTTAAATCCTCGGCGTCTCGTGCATTGCCAAGGAAAAGACCGGGGATAATTTGAGAGATTGGACAAAAGTCAATGTCTGCTTGATTTTCCGGTTCGGCTGTTGTGTCCATGGAGAAATCATCGTCGGTCGATACACTTAGATAGCAATCTGCTGGATGAAGTTGAAGAAAGACATCGAACGAAGATTCAAGAACATAAATTTGCTTGTTCGAATCGTATCTTTTGATTTCATCGTAGATACATTTCATTGCTGGTGAAAGTTGAGATGTTAGTGAAGAATTGGCACAGAATGTCGATGTACGAATGGTATCATCGTATAAAACAATGAATTGACTATTGTCGAAACGAGTTAATTGTTTAGCTTCTAAGAAAGTTTTCAATCCACGTGTTGATAAACGTTTTCGCGATATTTTGTCGTTGACATTGAGTAAAAGTGAATTTTGAATTCGTTTTTCAGTATGTCGAAGAGGTGAACCACAATCAATAATTAATAATAAATCCTTGCTACTACTAATATATGCAGATAATTGTGAACATGTTATAGAAATTGAATTGTTATCTGTGTTAACGTCATTGTTGATAACAAGAGTTGCGTTGGGTTGAAGGGCAAGCATAGTATTTTTTTCGTTAGCTGTTGTTTTTTTGCTTTTCGTTAATGTTGAAAATGATGTATGCAGAGAAATCGCGTCGCTTATATATACCGACGGTAAATATGTAAGGCTTTTGCGTCGAAACAGTCCAGGTGCAGAACGGCAATGTCGTGTTTCTTCGAATGGAGAAAATACAGGACAGCGTATTTCATGACGGTGATTTGTATGCGTTGACTCATAATTGGATTCATCTATTGGGTAGAAAGGAAAGAGAAAGAATGCATTGCACTATGAGTATAGAGTGGGCGAAAGGTGGAGAACGAACGAGAAGATTGTCGAAAACAGTTACTTCTTTCCATTCTCTTTTTTGGATAAAATCTATGACGTAATTACCGTGTTTCGTGCGTTTGCTTAGGCCGTTTTTATCGTTGGAATGTTTCATAAAATAGGTCGAATATTCATTTTGTTCGCTGTAGAGTCTCTTTCGACACGATGTTGACGTCAATTGAGATGAGAAGTTAATCGAATACGGATACTGTTGAGAACAATTTGTTGATGGAAGTTGTAACGAACTTTGACGAGCTATACAAGCGCTCATAGTTTGTTTGTTTTTTTTTTAATTTGAATATAGAAATCTATAGGAAATAATAAACAGATGTATTGCGTATATATATATTGATAGAAGCTTCTATGATACAGAAAAACAATATTACTCACAATCCTCCGTTGTTCTACTTGTTGCCTGACAACATCGCAGAATAAGAAAAAGAAACGCAACAAGTTGAAGGCGTTCTGCTTTACTCACATTACTGATTAATGATCTAACTTGTAGTTAATATATGGGCGGTTACTATTGGTATCTCCTACACGTTGACTGACGATCGAACAAGAACAAACTAGAACATCAACGCACGCAAATAAAAACCAAAACACAAATATCACATGATGATTTTTGACTCATTTTCTAAACGTATGCGTTATCTACTTGATACAATTTAAATTATGAAATACTACTAAGCAAATGTCAGATCATTTATATAAGATGGTAGAAAAAGTGCACCGACATCCATGATGAAACGAAGAACGTTGCGTGATGCGCGCGTACGGAAAGTACATGTGTACAATGACGTGTCAAAACTCAAGAATAATCGATAGTACGAACGCATACATACATAGTTGTATGTTTTAATCAAAATGGATTCTCTACTATATCGATTAGAGGGTGTTATTCGAAAGTACGAAATCGAAAGGAAAAGAAAAAAAAATCATGATTTTCGTATTTATTTAAAAGTCGATTACGAGAAACCGATCTGAGTGAAGAAGAAGACGAATCACGCGCTTGTATGTCGTATTTATTGCTTATTCTTATCGGTTTACTCTCAATAAAACTTCAATTGCGACGTCTTTAATATTTTCTCATCAATAAAAAAATTTCGAGGCAAGAAGAAAAACAAATTTTTATTATTATTAAATTTGCATATATATATGAAACCGAAAAACAAACCCTCAGCAAACATGATTTGCTAAGATTTCTTTGACGATCATACCCATAGAAATCACACATGACGCATAAAAAACTTTAAGGATTGAATTGAAAACAAATGATTAATATCGATTAGAAACTACTGCCACCTCTTGAAATGTCAATCGAAGATAGCAACGAGAAAAACGAACCGAAGAACTCGACGGCAATTCTATTTGTTTGACTTAGCAACATGCTATTGACGTTTATTAAATAATAATGGCTGCTTCCTTAACGCGTCCATCGGCGAAATTATGTCCGAAAACAATCGATCCGTTTGCCACGGTGAATTCAACGAATGCTTCACCTTTTCTAAATGCATTTTCATTGGGACGAATACCATGTCGACTTGTTCATGGTTCAGTTCGAAATCGTCTAGCATGGAGTACATCGATTGATGAACTTAATTATGATCCGGTTCTTGTTCTTCTCGCTGAAGGTTTGAGAGAAACAGCACATCCACTTCCATTTATCAGTCGACAAGGTTTTACCGAACTTCTATCGAATATAAATGCAAGACCGAAAGTCGTACCACTCTTACCACAATTGGTTAACCCGATTAAGACAGCGTTGAGTTCGAATAATGATGAAGTTTTTGATGGTGCTTTGAATGCATTGACGCAATTGAGTGCTGTTGTTGGCGGTGAATTGGATAAATATTTGAAAAGTTTTCTAAGTATTGTAAGAAAAGATACAATTTTGATTCGATGTTTTGATATTTGATCTTTCGGTGTTTAGTTAGCAAAACGAATGTCCAATCGAAAATATCGAGATACTGTTACAAATGCATTGAATATGTTCGAAGAAAATGGAGGAAAAGTAAAATCGAATTTAAGTCGATGATTTAGTTTTAACATTTTATTGCTTTTTTAGGAAGTTTTACCAGTGATTAAATCAAAAATACCAACATACTGTAGTGTTCATATTTAAATCATATTTGTTCTCTCTTCTTTTGCTAGTGATACGTTTTTGGGATAATCGAATTGATGTATAAAACGATATGAATAAAAGTTAAAATCTGAAAACTGATTTTCATAAGGATTTTTGTTTATTTATCAACAAAACAACAAATAACAGAAAACAGAACAGAAGTTTTTATTTTGATTTCGATTTTGGTTTTGTTTGACCTTGTGGTTTTGCTGTTGTTTCCTTGGGTTCCTTAAAAATCGACAAAACGACTAAACTAAAATCGAAATCAAATGAATTTCTACTTGTTTTTTCTCTTTTCCTTGATATAATTTATCAATTTTCTCGACCTTATCTCGAACACGTTCGTTCAACTAAACAGAAAGGTCAATTTTCACTATCGAATTTCTTCTCAAATCTCACTCGTTTCAAATTCGTTTTAACCACTTTCGGTTTCTTATCATTTTTTTGTTGTTTAACTTTCGTTTTCTGTGCAATAGCACGATTTTGTTTGCCCATAATGAATCTACAAAAAAAAAGGAAACAACAGAAGTAGTCGAATGTAAATATATTTCTGTCTTCATTTATTTATCATCATCCAAGAAGGAGAGAGAGAGAGAAACAAAGCAAAAAAAGGTGTTTGTTTTAATACGAGAGTAGAGATGAATAATAAATCATAACAAAGAGAGAGAAAGAGAGCTCATTATCGTATTTACAAATAAGCGAACACTGTTCCTAACGGATTGCGCAAGACAAAAGAAAAACAGATAACAAATCAGAAAGAAAATATTTCTTCTTGTTTCGAAAAATTAGACAAATGACTAGAGAGAATCCATTTGCTGAATATTGAATATCATTTTGTGTATTTGAAGACGTTTATTTGGATTATCATTGTGAGATAATAATGATCTACGGAAATGAGAGATTAAATCATGACGAATCGATGGTTGAAAAAGTCCGATCAATTCATCTGAATACGAAGATTAAAAAAAAAACGTTTTCTATAAACGAAAATTTTGTTGATCTACCTGGAATTTGAAAATCATATTGTTCGATTAATCGATCTAAAAGTTCGTTGTTGTTTAACGTTCGTCGATTGATCATCAAAGCAATTTCCTCGTGATTTTTCATTGAAATTAAATTTAAAAGATCTTTCGAAAGATTAACTAAATCAAACAAATAAAACATTTCTTCTTCTTCTTTTTCGATCGAAATCGAAAAATTTACTTTGCTCATTGGCAATTTCAAGTTCGTTGTCGATTTCCGATCGATTTTTTCTCAAAATCAACCAAATCTGTATCAAAGTCAACGATTTCGGACGTTTAAAATTATTTTGAAAAGTTAAGCAACAAAGATTATTTAATAAATATTCGCCAACATCTAAATCATTTCCTCACAATCAATTTTCACTTCTTCGTTTTCCAACTATTTACCCGGTGTACAATTCAAATATCGACTTAGTTCGTTGATACAACGTTCGAATGAAATAGTAAATGTTTCATTTAAACAACATTCCGACCAAAAATCGATCGTCGATTGATCAAATTGAGATAAAGCTTTTAGAAACAAAGAAAAATGACGATGATGAAGTGCGAACAGATTGAATTTACCTTGTTTAATATCTTTGATTTGGTTTTTACACCAATAGATCGCCATTTTTAATTGATCGTGTTGATCTCGAAGACGTTCGACAAGAAGTTGATCATCGGATATCGATCGATTTTGAATATACTTTTCATAGAGAAAATAAAGAAAACGGAAATTCAAAGAAAAATGATTTCGTTCTGGTTTTTTTTTACGTGAAGAAGAATTAAAATTCGATTGAGAATATCGACGAAAATCAGATGAATAATCGATTTAAAATGTTGATTTTGTTGTTGTTGTTCGCCTTCGAAACCTGAGTCAATTGTTTTCAATGTGTCTTGATCGTTATCATAGGTATTCAAAAAATGAAAATCTTCGAGAATATTTTCGATTTCTAAAGTTTTTTCTGTTTGCTGATGAATTTCACTTTTAATAATTTCATCTAAACGATTTAACGTCTCTTCAATTTGATCGAAAATCAACGAAAACGACCGATCAGTAACTCGTAAATCATCTAAACAAGTTCGCACTTGCTCAATAATTAAATCTAATTCATAAATCGATTCATATGCATCTTCTTCTTCTTCTTCTTCAGTTTGACAATAATCATTCGAAACTGCACTTGAAATTTCATCGGAATTCAATCCACCCGGATACGATGACGTATACGAACAAGATTGACTATCTTCAGTTGCAGTTTCGCCAGTCTTTACAACAGAAAAAACAACGAGAATTCAAAATTGGTAAAAATGAATTTGCTTTTACTTGTTGTTGAAAATCGATTTCATCATAATGATTGATTTCCGAATTGAAATCAATCGATGATAGATAATCCTGATTATTCAACGGAGTAAATGTTGATAAACGTTTCGAAGAAGAAGTTGAAAGTGTATCGTTAACAGTTCGAATTAATGTCGTATTTCCAACGAACATTGACCATGTTCGTGTCACATCGGAATACGTTCGATTTGGATTATAAAATGTAAATTTCGTATCAACTTGATCGTAAAGACTAAAAACAATTCTCTCGATCGAACGAAAAAGCAAATCAAAAAGCAAAAAACGAACTCCCAATGAACTAAAAACATGAGTTTGATCGTTCCACTTTGATTGGCATTGACAATCATCCGTTGTGGTTCAATTGAATAAAAATTATTCACTTCAAAACATTTCGTTCCGATTGTTTTCAACGAAACGCCCAATAATTTCACTTCACTTAATTTAATCAGTAATAAATCAGCTAGTTTAGCTTTCAATTGAAAACCTTGTTTCGTCCAGGTTTGTTCATTTTTATTATGTTTTAAGATTTTCCCTCGACTTTTCCATTTCTGTTGTCCGTAACGAATAAGCAATTCGTATTCATCGCCTGGACAAATTCGAGAAAATCCATTGATTTCTTGCAAATTCAAAACAAACGTTCCCAACATTGACTCAAGTTGAGCTTCGATCGCACATAAAGTTTGCGTACATTCTTTTAAACCGAGTTTCACTTGATCGATTGAATCTCGTTTTGTTGTCGTTTGCTGATAGGCGTTGAACATCGTTCGAGCTCCATCGAGCATATGCGCGTAACGACAATAACATTCTTTTAAACTTTGTAATGAGGCCGTATGAGCTTGTAGTTTTAGATAAGCAACTTGAGATTCATGTAATTGCTTAAGAAAAAAAATACAGAAGATGTTCGTTCAGTTGGAGAAGAAGTTTTTTTGTTACTCGAGCTAATTGAGGATTTTCTTTTTCGACTGATTGAATAAGATGATCGATGTGACATTTCGAGATTCGACTGTGTTCTTCGAGAATTTTCAAAACACTTTCGAGAGTGTTTAATGTTCGAGTTATTCGAGGAATTTTAGGGATTTGTGTTTGACTTAGTTGAGCTTGTTTTTTTAAACGTGTTAAATCGATTTTTTCATGACCAAGAACATCCGCTTTTCAAACGAGAAAAACAAAACAAAACTCCTTGCTTTCAATTCATTTTTTGTTACTTACGCTTTGTATTCGAATTATTATTGTTATTCGTATTATTATTAATCGATATTAGACGTCTATTAAATGGCGTTGGCCGATTTGTAGACATACTTTCTTCGTTTTAATCTAAAACACAAAATGAAAGATGAACACTCCGTTCGAGGTCTTTTTTTTTGGTTCTTCTTAATGATACTTAGCAAAAGAAAAGAAAAGATATGTAACTTATTCTGATAATGTTTTAGCTTCGAATGTATAATCACTTGTCATTGAAAGGCAACTTTTTCTTATTACATCATAAGAGGGTGTAGACAGATGAGAAGATGCTGATTGAGAAAGCGATGTACTAAAGTTAACCATTCGATTCATCTTCACACTTACTCTGCGTTTTTTCCTCTTCATTAACAATGATGAATGATGTCCATGGACATATATTATATAAATATATATATATAACGATGACATTGAACATTCAATTTACTTGAAATGAATCGATTTATATTCAAAATGAATGACCTTACCGAAAAAATATTTTTTTCGAGGAGTTTATAGTTTGAATAGGAAAAAAATCTTTTGAATTTACATAATTGACAAAGGTTACTCGATGTGTTCGGCGTTTTTTTTTTCGTTCAAGGACGAGTGTGCATATCTAACCTTGTTGCGAAAAAAAAACCCCGTTTAGATTCAATATGCATTTGACTTAAAACGAAGAAAGAAAATTTTTCGTGAAATGAAAAAAAAACGAACGAATAGATTTAAGAAATCGATCATTGTGAACCAATGAGAATCATTTCAAGTGAGAATAATTAAAAATTTCTAGTTTTTTTATTTTATTTTTTGAGAGAAAATCATTTCGACGAAATTTTGAAAAAGATTTCCAGTCGTTTCTCAACCAGATGTCGTTGTTTTGAATTTAACAAACGGTTTTTTTTTCACACCTAGACAAAGAACTTTCCAGTTCATTAATCAGAAACAATCGTTGTTACTCATTCGATTGATTTTTAACTAAAGTTTCTCTTAAAATGAATATTTAAAGAAAAAAATCGTAATCGAGTATCAAATGTCTGTTTAATAAGATAAGACAATCGAATTCTCGTCGTCTTCCGATGACATCTTCAGTTAGCTTTGAAACGAATCTTCGTTTTGAAAAATAATTTCATTTTATTCGACATCGATACGAATTTCTATGAAAATTCTCTCGAATTTTCGGTAAAAAAACGAACAAACTCAGCCAACTGATTCTCCATGAAATACCCTCGAACTCCAAGATTGATATTTTTTCTTGTGAAACGAAAGTAAAAATCAGTTGAGTCTCAACAATGTTTGATACTCGAAAGAAAACAAATGGCTGATAATAAAACACTTAACGATTATAATATCAGTTCCGAAAAATGTTCTTCACCTTATTTGATCTGATTTCTCGTTTCATAATCATAAAATGATCTTGAATGTTTTCAGATTTTGAAAATCGATGGGTAATAAACAAAAAAAATCTAGAGAATTCTTTTGAAAGTCAAATGTCTTCTGTTTTATTCAGCGACGAAATCGAAAGCATCGAAGAAAAACCTCGAGTGTGCGTCGTACAAATACTCGGATATTCAATCTCAATGGATTCTCTGCGAAGGACATTTAAATTATCGTTCAGTTCAAATCAAAATGTTCAATATTTCTCAATGTTTGTTTTTATCTTCACGAATTCAAATTCACTGTTTTGTTTTTTTTGTTCGTCATGTTTAGTTGCAATGTATTATGTTGTTTTAGCAAAAATTCCGATTGATAATGAAAGAGAAATTCTTATGATTTATTTGTATCGAAATCGAAAACATAAACCATCGTTTTTCTTCGAATTAGATGAATATGAAAGGTAATTCAACGAAGAAGTTTGGATTTCAAATGACAAATATTGAAATAGAATTCTTGATCATTCAACGAAAGCATTGAAAACTTATTATTATCTCTTCGAATTAATTGGCAAAGATTCTCATGATGTGGAAATCTTCGGTGCGAATAATGTTATTGAACGACAGGTATTTCATCAGAAATCATTGATTTGATAAAGATTTTCAGTAGAAATGGGTGCAACATATTCAACAAGCTCTCGATTGGATGAAAGAACATTGTCCAACGATTGAGTTAGTAGAGTTCGATTTGAGTTTTTTTTGTGTATTTCTAATTGAATAATTATTTTCGAGAAATTCACGAGAAGAATCAAAACAAAAACCAAAAGAGAATAATACCACTACTACTATAGGTTCGACTTGCTGTTCTTGCTGCTCTTCTTGTTCGATTGTTATTTTTTTTTTCATTAGTAAAATTATTTTATTTGCTTAGAAAACGATTCCGGAGCCGAAGTCCGATCAAATTACGAACCATTTTCATCAAGTAAAATCTGAAATAACAAATATCGAGTTTGTTTGTTTTTTAACGAAAACTTCTCTTTATTTAAGAGTAAATAAACTTTCTCGGCAAATTTCGATTGAATTTTTGTGCTCAGTCCTACATCACCGGCAATTACCGATGGAACAAATCACAACGAACAATCATCACCGATTTTCATTCCATCGATTAGATTCCATTTAAATCCGACGACTACATGTGACACATCGGATCATACTTATATACGAGTCGATGATATTTTTCAACCTCCGTCGTTAGACGAACAAGTAAATTGAGAAAAAATCGAGCGAAAAAACGTTCTATTTGAATCAATTTCTTATTCAGTCTTTGACATGGGACGATGTATTTTACTCGAATGAAAAAGATGATCACGCTCAGTAGGCATTTGTTTTGTTTGTCGAAAGTTTTTTTTTTCGAACGAATTTGATTGAAGTGTTTTGAATGAAATCGGTGAAATCGGTGCTTTTCTCATTCGACCATCGTCTCCAGCGAATGTTTCGTGTACTCATCAATATGTATTATTCATTTGACTTAATCATATTCCAAATCGATTGATTTTCTTTAGACATTGAGTGTTTACACATTCGAAGGAATAGTTAAATACAAACTTTTGAGTTTACCGGTAAGATAGAAAAAAAAAGCAGAGAAAACAAATTGTTTCAAATTTGAATTCGTTTTAGAATGGAAAATTCGGTTTAACAACAAACGCCGATGCACCAGAATTTGATAATATTTCAAATCTTTGTGAATACTATCGAAATAATTCGCTACCACATTTATCATCTCGAACGGATGGATCGAAAGGACTTGTTGGAGAGATTTGTCTCAAAGCTCCTTATTCATTTTATTTGAGCTATTCGAATTCTTATTAAATCAGCTTGTTTTATTCTATTGTTTGAGCTTTTTTGACTTGATTATCTAATCACGTTTCAGATAGAATGGGAACGTCGAATATTCGAACAGCATCTCAACATAACGATTTACCGGGCATTTTGTTCGATTTATCATCGTGCAAATACGAAAATATCGAGGCTAATGGAATTGTTTACCAAGGAAGATTATTTTATTTATCTGTGATTTGTAGGTTTTGTCATTGTTTGACGTTTATCAAAGGAGAATCTTTGTTTTAGTTAAAGAATATTGGGCAGTTGCAACAATTTTAAACAAAAACAATCGAGAACATGTTCTTGGATTGTATTTATTCAAACGAAAGACGATGAATTTGAAGAAAATTTTCTTTCTTGATCAACAAACAATGTAAATCGAATCATATTTTAGTGAAAGAAAACTTGATTTCGTTTTGTTTTATTGACAAATAGAATCAATGAAGTTATCACTCGATCGAATATTCCAGCGAATAATTTAAAATTAATTCAAATGAAATTCAATGAGAACGATCAAGCGGAAATATTTGGCACTGAAACTCAACGAGAAATAGACGTAAGTCAATCAAACGAACAAAGCAACGAAGAATTGTTATACGTAGAACTGGAAAAGATTACTTGGAGATCTAACTAAAAGTCTAACCGATTCAGTCTAGTAAAATACAAAGAGATTAGGTTTGTTTTTCGACGTAAAATTGTTTTATTCGAATCAGTTTACAGCCGAGTGAAAAAAATGAAGATTCGATTAACACTAATTCGGGTATTTTCGCTATCCATTTGATTCAAACTTCTCGCTCTTCTACGCTCAATTGCTTTTCGTTACAAGCAAAATCAATTCGATATTTTCTTTAGAAGAACACAGGTCGATTCTCTATCCTGAATTCGGCGGTCGAAAGTAATTCGAATCTATTGATTAGAGCTCAAATCTCATCAAAGAAAGATAATTTTAGTAATCAAATCGATCATTTGAATTCACCTGACTCAGGATATTCGATTGTCGCAGACATTGATCAATCTCGAGCGAATCCGTTGTTGCCTATGGTTGTATGAACATTGAAATTGTGACAAAATCTATTGATCGATTTTGTAGAGATTTTATTGGAATGATGTTTTCTATTTGAATGAGAGAAATGATTCCGACGGGTAAAAATCTTTTCGATTAAACGAAGTTTTCAACTAGAATCTCTTGTTGAATGATCAGGGTCCTTGCACAAACGCGTCAATTCGGTGCTTTTCTTGTCCGACCATCGAGCACAGAAGCTAATCATTATGTAATATAAATTTGATTCTTTATAATCGAGCTAAATTCTCATTTGTAGACACTCTGTGTTTATCTTCAACAATTGAAAATAAGATGTTTTCCAATTTCTCAAAAACAGAATAAAAATAAAATTTCAAATTTTCGATTACCGAACTGTCAAAGCGGCCGTGAGTTTGATAGTATTGTCGAATTGTGTCAATATTACATTAGAAATCCACTACCAACCTCTGATCGAATTTATATGAAAACACCTTATAAATTTTTGTATCATTAATAAAAAAACGATTTTCATATTTCTTTTAGATTTCTGAGAATGATTAACTACGAAACAGTCAAAACGAATATTGTTTTTCAAGAGAAAATCTTTTATAAAAAACGTAAATCGAATATTTTGATTGCAAAACTCAATTTAAAATTGTTTTTTTTTTCTTATTCTCAGAAGTAAAAGAATATCTCGGCTGTTTGGTGAAGTCGAAATACTCGAATGGATGGGATCAAATTCAATTGGTTTTATTTCAAACAAAAAATCCACAAAATCATCTTCATCAGTTCGATTTGATTCATTATCACAAGTAGAACATTTCGTTTCGCGAAAAATTCGTTCGAATCAATTTTTCGTCTTGAAGATGCGAGAAAATTGCTGCTGATAAAAAGAAAGGCATCGGAGGAATTTCTGTATTACCTAAAAGTGCTTCGTTCGATTTTAAAATCTTACCGAAACATAAAGAATCTGAAGAAGTGTTTTCTTGTGATTTCGAAGAAAATCAGAAAGTAAAATTCATTCGATTTGTTTGAAAAATATTTTCTTTTCGAATTCAGAAATGGGTCGATACGTTAAATAAATACATTAATCAATTGAATCAAACAGAAACATACGAGCCCGAACCAGAACCTGAACCTCAATCTGTGTATGTAGTTTTTCAACAACAAAAAACTCGAATTCTGTGAACTTATGTTTGTGATTTTAGAATCGGTATTCATTTATCTTTGCTACTGTGCTCTTCATCGTTTGCTTATTCTGATTATGTTATTGTTTTCATTTGATTCTCTTCAAATTCAAAAAAAACACAAACACGATTGATTTAGAAGAAGGATACGTGAATCCAGATGAGATCATAGTTCGACCAACTGTGATTCCACGAATCAAAGAACAGGACATTATTTATGAAGAGACAATTGAAAATTTACAAAAGTATGTTGTTATTTGAATTGATTTCGTTTGAAAACAAAAACAAATTCCCATTTAGAACTCTTCAAAAGATAAATAAAGTCGGTGTCTATGCGATTTCACGTAAAACTCAAAGTACACCTAACTGTTCTCTGGTAAATCTACTAAATCAATTAATTGTACATTTATCTTCATTTCATTTTCAAAGGCACTACGAGTTTATGAACACGCTAATTCACCGTTAGCCTCTTGGAATATTTATCAAGATAAAAAGGTACAAATATTTTATTGATAAAAACTTTCAATTACAATTGAAATGATTTTCTAGGAGAATAAACTGTTTATCATCGAAAATGATCGACTGTTTACGAATATCGTTGAATTATGTTTATATTATGCAAAAAATGATCTTCCAACTGCAACGAATGTTAAATATCGTTTAACATCACCATACAAATATCATATTTGATCAAAAACATTGACTTTATTTTCTTGAAACACTAATAAAACAAAAAATTCTTAATCGTAATTTTATTTTTTTTTGCAGATATTTTTGAATATGAATTGATAATGTTTTTTCCTACCTAAACTTCTCTGATAATCTGTCGTTATTTGTCTAATCGAAAGAATGTCTGCAAAATCAACAACAAGCAATCCAAGTGAAGTCACTCCTCAACAAATTGGCAAAGCATTTGTTGTTCAATACTATCGCCTTCTTCATGAACATCCCGAAGCATTGCATCGTTTCTATTCAACATCATCGACATTAATGCATGATGATCCGAATAAAACCGTCACTGGAATAGAAAATATTGCCAAACGAATCGACGAATTATCACTTAAACAACGTCATGTGAAAATTCGACAAGTCGACTGTCATTCAACAGTTGGCTCATCGGTTGTTGTTCAAGTTTGTGGTGAAATATCTTCAACACCAGTAACAGATAATAATCAAACGCCAATGATGAAACGTTTTGTTCAAACATTTGTCCTCGCACCAACAACAACCAGCGATAAACAAAAGTATTATGTTCACAACGATATTTTTAGATATCAGGAGAATCAAACAGCAAATTCAACAACAGAAAATGAAAGACCAGGATCATTGAATACATCTAATGACGGTTCGATTGTTTGTTTTTTTCGTTCTTTAAAGAAAATTTCAATTTGATTTTGATTTAGCATCTGCATCGACTCCAACAAAGACAATACCTGTTCAAACACCGATTACACCATCGTCAATAATTAATATTGAATTTTCGAATGATTTCGAACCGAAAAAAGATGATAAACCGGATGTGAACGCAACAACAACAACAACAACAACAGCAACCAATGAAAAACAGAAAAATCAAGAAAAACAACAACAACAACAAGCACCAAAGCCCAAATCATATCGAGATGCTATTGCCAAGAAAGAAAAAGCGCCAACAACTGAAAGTTCGACAACAGCAGCAGCAGCAACAACAGCACAAAATGCAGGAGGTACGGCAGCAGCACCGACAACACCTTCAACAGCAACAAGTACTAAATCAGGCAAATCGAAAAAATCGAAAGCAAATAAAAATAAAGCACAAGCTCGTGGTCATCCGCAAGATACTGATGAATATTATGATGATTCATGGTATTACGGAGGTGAAGATGTCGAAGCATATTTAACTACTGGTTATGTTGATGATCAAGAAGTTTTTGTTGGAGATTTATCAGCACAAATTACGGAAGAACAGGTGAGAAGGAAAAGTATTTAGTTTCTATTCGATATAACCGAATTCTAGATTCGTGAAATGTTCCGATCATTTGGTCGTCTTTTACTCGTTCGAATTGGTAACACAGGCTCTCAAGTTGGTGCAGCAAATTTCGCTTTTTGTGTTTGTCAATCGGTCGATATGGCTAAAGCAGTTGTCGCTGATCGTGATAGTTTCTTTCAAAAATACAAAGTCAATGTCGAAGCCAAGAAACGTCGTCCTTTTCCTCATACGTTTCGTCCGACATATCCAACAGCTGCCTCACCCAATAACTATCAATCAACTGGTTATCCTGCTGCATTCTA
>ERZ778026.2423-NODE-2423-length-19576-cov-110.760770_pt1 | contig 19576 bp, 16 predicted proteins | sample MGYA00375756_ERZ778026 | MGnify/ENA primary metagenome ERZ778026 (study PRJEB29350, sample SAMN05389820) | bioreactor metagenome | isolation source: Ammonium sulfate bioreactor | place: South Africa: University of Cape Town | collected 2014-02-18 ... | reverse complement strand
GAAGTTTGAACTGGTTCCATAGTGCCAATAACAGTCGAATTTTCACCCGATTCATCAATATCACTAAGAGTAGAAATTTCATCTGATTCGTCAATATCACGTGCAGTAGAAGTTTCAACCGATTCTACAGTGCCAATGGCAGTCGAATTTCCACCCGATTCATCAATATCACGAAGAGTAGAAATTTCATTTGATTCGTCAATATCACGTGCAGTAGAAGTTTGAACTGGTTCCATAGTGCCAATAACAGTCGAATTTTCACCCGATTCATTAATATCACCAAGGGTAGAAATTTCACCTGATTCGTCAATATCACGTGCAGTAGAAGTTTGAACTGGTTCCATAGTGCCAATGACAGTCGAAACTTCACCTGTTTCGTCAATATCATTGACTATAGAAGTTTCATCTGATTTCACGGTGCCAATAATAGTGGAAACTTCGTTCGATTCATCAATATCTCCGGCAGTAGACAATTCACTTGGTTCTTCAGTATCAACGATAGTCGAAGTTTCACTCGATCCGCTAATGCCACCAGCGGTAGGAGTTTCTTCAGGTTCTTCGATGCCTCCAGATGTAGACGTGTCTTCGGGTTCTAGAATACCATCAACAGTAGATGCTTGATCGATGTCAGCAGGACTGGTCATTTCGCTCGATTGATCATTATTACCAGAAGTAGACATTTCTTCGGTTTGGTTGCTACTATTAGAATAACTAAAGCCGGGTGTAGTCCAATGATCCCCTGTATTTGATTCATGCCCTTCAGTGTTTTCAATGCCCGGAGTCGTATGGTCTTTCGTGTTAAAAAAACTTTCTGTATTCCAGATACCGTCGGTACTAAAATACAGAGTTGTATTGGTTAAGCCGTTGGTGTTCGAAGGAATATCGGTAATGGCTTCATGTTCCGTGATTAAATCGGTATCAGTGCTTCTTTCTGGCATTTTACTTAAATCATTCGCCGTACTTATTCCATCTTGTGTATTTAAATAGACATCGCCACTGGTTGTCTGTAATGTACTAGAATCGACGATGCTATTTGTTCCCCCTTCTGTACTCAAATGTATGTCATCAGTATTCCGCCCCGCATTAGTCGAATCGAATGACGAAATACTTTCCGCTTTGGTGCTCACGTCAATATCAGTGATTATTGCAAGTTGCGTACTCAGCTCTGTGCTTCGTGGACTACTACTGTCAGTGTCACCATTTGTCTCTTCAACTGTCGTTGAAATAATGTCGGGAGATATCACACCTTCTGTACTATATTTCAGGCCTTCACCGATAGTGCCTTCCTTCGTAAATCCAATTGATAGAGTTGTAACTTCGTCTGTAGACATTTCCCTTGAAGCTGTTGTACTATGTAGACTACTGGTTGCAGTAGATGAACCTGTTCTGCTGCCTGTGCTACCATCAGTAGCCTCACCTGAACTACGCTGAGTGCTAATATCACTGGATGGGCCTGTTCCGCTCTCTGTACTTTCGGCGTCAGTTCCAGTTGAAGTATCTTGTGTGGTAACACCACTTGATGGCCCTGCTTCGCTACCTGTACTTCCTGCTCCGGTTGCAGTATATTGTGTAGTAACACCACTGGATGAACCTGTTTCGCCAGCTGAAGTGCGTTCAGTTGTAAGATGAGTGGTTGTGCTGCTATGACTAGTATCATCGGTATCACCGTGAGTACTAATTCCACTAGATGGAGTTTGACTGGTGGAAGTACGTTCAGTGCTTTGTTGTGTTGATCCACTTGTGATTAGACTTGTAATATTGTCAATTGTGTGACCTGTGCTATGCTGAGTGCTGGTACCGTTTGATATACTTGGTGCGATTGTTGTATTGGTCGTACCGGCCGGTGTAATACTATTGCTGGTGGGACTCGTACCTGTGTTAGTTTCAGTTGAAGTATCTTGTGTAGTAACGCCACTTGATGGCCCTGCTTCGCTACCTGTACTTCCTGTTCCGGTTGCAGTATATTTTGTAGTAACACCACTGGATGAGCCTGTTTCGCCAGCTGAAGTACGTTCAGTGCTTTGTTGTGTTGATCCACTTGTGATTAGACTTGTAATATTGTCAATTGTGTGACCTGTGCTATGCTGAGTGCTGGTACCGTTTGATATACTTGGTGCGATTGTTGTATTGGTCGTACCGGTCGTTGTAGTACTAGTGTTGGTAGGACTCGTATCTGTGCCCGTTTCAGTTGAACTGTTTGGAGCGTCGCTGTGAGTACTATGTTGAGGACTGACACTTGTGGAGGCATTAGTTCCTTGATCGGTATTCGTAGTATCCGTAGCAGTTGAAATGGTGGTTTCGCCTGTGTTCAGTGTTTGTTGTGTTAAAATCTCTGCTAATTGTTCTTCTGTGGTTGTTGGGTCGCCTTGCTGAGATGTTATGGAGGAAAACACAGTCTGTGAAGTTATACTAGTGTTCTCTGTTGAATTTAACTGAATACTTTGGCTCGCTAAAGAAAAATACATGTACTAAGTAATGGCAGTAATAGCGGAAATTATGTTACTGTGCTTACTTAGTGCAATCGAATGGAATGAACAGAAGGTGAATTGAACATTTACTGAACCGTTCGTAGTCGGAATCATCAATTGGAATTTGGATCGTAGCATAGAAACGGTACGGCGAATTGTTTCGTTGTATTTGTTTCTGCATTTAATGCGAGGCGCACAGCCAGCTGGGTAGTTGAAAGTGAAAACGATATTACACCAGTCGCTAGAGTTACATGCTGTTGTAGCATCTTCATCGGGTGTTGCTCTTCGCTTTTTAGCCGTATTGATCAAAGATTTTGGAATAAATTGAATGGAATTGACAGAAACTCCTTTGAGATTCAATGCTTCCATAAACTACAAAGCAACAAGAAAACTAGTATGATGTGTATGGAGAAGAAAACAACATACGCGGTTAGACAATGTGGATAAATCGATATTGGTTAATGATATCACATTGATTGTATTGATGCTATATCCAACAGTAAGAGACACTGCAACGATTAACGAAAAGAGTTTTTCTTTTATGAGAAATATATTAGAAATCGAAAGATTAACGTACAGGAACCGTTTGCGGCCGTATTCACTGTGTTTGTTTGTAGATAAACTGGTATCAGACCGAGGATGATAACCAAAGGAACCAGAGACATGCACAGTGTACAACATAGACATGTAAGTGGCACTGTTATCCTAGAGAAACCAGAGAAAAATATTCGAAGAAACATTAATATCGTTTCATGGGTCTACTTACCATCCTGATCCAGTTGAACGCTTGTGATCTAGTGGTTCCTCATTCTCATTTGCTGCTTCGTGAAGCATTCTGTGGGACCCTTAAACAACGAATCTTATTAAATTTATAACCGTAGCCAAATGATATAATCAAATATTTTTGAAATGAGAGCTATATCATTTTTTCTACAGTCTTTATATGAGTAGTTTCTTTGACGTTAATTAAATAGTTAAAAATATTTTTAATCATCGATTATCTCTTTCCTTATCTTTTCGAGAGACATTGCATGTGCATATAGGAGAAAATCCGGACGATTATTTATCTTGATTATGTTTATTATATACATTTCACGATCAGTACTGACGTAGAAAAGCATAGAGAAGCGTTAATTTATTCATTTTATATTGACAGCTAACACCTAAGTCGATGGAGTGCAAACGAAAGAGAATCGGTTTTTCTCCGTTTTTTCTGTTCGTAATAAATATTCTTTAGGCAGTCGTCGAAAGTGAATAAACATATATTTGAGTGTTATGCAAAAGAAAGATATGTAGACCAAAATTATAAAAAAAAACAAAATCTATCAAGTGTGATGAGTAACATTACTATAAGACATTAGTTATAGGACTCGAGTTGAGTGTTTTTACCTTTTTGTGAAACACGAATTGAAAGGGAGTGTCGAAGTTTAAGAGTAGAAAATTTGGACTCACTACTCCCCTCACTTATGTGACGAACAAACCGAATTTGAGCATGTATTTAACTGACATTCGATATGCTATTAGATGGCTTATGTACAATGAAAATAGACAAAAATGAATTAAATGAACTTTGTATATTCTATTTTGTTCACAAAAATCTGTATGGTGTATATGTCATAATTCAGATATATCGAAATATAAAGAAAAAATAATATACTAATTAACAATATATATTACTTATTGTCTGTAAATTCGATAATGATTAGTCTGTATTTATCATGTTATCGTTAGATTCATTACGTTACTTTTGCTTCCGAAGACACATACATGTCAAACTTGAAAGTTGAATTCAATTTTACAACTTGAAATTTCAACTTTATTCTGTTCAGTTGAAATTTCAACTTTCAATTTTACAATTTTGTGTGGGATCAAAGGAATATTCATTCTGCTCAGCGTGTTGAGGGTGAAGGGGGAAGAAAATTTAAAATCCAGCTTTACAAATAAAATAAAATTGAAAGTTGAAATTTCAACTGAAGAAAATAAAATCGTAAAATTGAATTCAACTTTCAAATCGGACACTACTGCATTCATAAGGGGCTATGCCACTATTTTGAACCAAACAACATGATTTTAAACAAGAATAAAAATAAATAAAATGATTTATACATCCTCACTCTAGTTATTCTACTAAATTGTTAGTTCAGTAAAGAAGAATATAACTCTACAACAGTTATCAGATAATTATTATCATCATGTCCGCCAACAATTAATACTGAACCATTAGCTAATACAGATGCTGTATGGTAAATTCGTGTAGTGTTCAAATTGTCCATCATTTCCCAAGTTTCCGTTGATGGATCGTACAGTTCAACCGTATTAGTTGGAGTATCATCAGAAAATCCACCAACAACAAGTACTTTTCCATTAGGTAATAAAGATGCTGTATGTGCATCTCGTGGAATAGTCATATTACCAGTAGAAGACCATATGTTTGTTGATGGATCGTACAGTTCGGCACTACTCAAAGATTCACCGTCATCATTATACACTCCACCAGTAATTAAAACTTTTCCATTTTCTAATACTGTTGCTGTGTGATAAAACCGACCAGTTATTAAATCACCTGTAATGGACCAATTCCCTGTTGATACATTGTACAACTCAGTACTTTTTAAAATTCTATCGGTAGTAATCCCACCAGTAATTAACACATTACCATCTTTCAATACTGATGATGTAAATATCGCTCGTGGATGATTCAGAGTGCCAGCTAGTGTCCTGCGGAGTCAACTTTTTCTTTCCGAAACCCGACTCCGACTCCGAAAAAATTTTCTTTTTGACTCCGATTCCAACTCCGACTCCGAAAAAATTTTCTTTTTGACTCCGATTCCAACTCCGACTCCGAAAATTTTTTTTGGCCAACTCCGACTCCGATTCCGAAAATTCCGATTTGTTCATATTGGTAATTAGCGCCCTCTAATATACTGTAAAACTTAGATAAAGTGATAATTGGATAAAACAGTAAACATAATTCAAGAAAGATTAAATAAAGAAACATAGTAAATCTTTCTTTGATTCATTCTTCGCTGAAAAAATAAACTTGTTGATTTGAAGAGAAAAAAATCGGAGTTAACATATACTACGATTCTAACTCCGATTCCAACTCCGACTCCGAAAAATTATCAATAAATGACTCCGATTCCAACTCCGACTCCGAAAAATTATCAATAAATGACTCCGATTCCAACTCCGACTCCGAAAAATTATCAATAAATGACTCCGACTCCGACTCCGTCAAATCGGAGTCGGAGTTGGAATCGGGTTTCGGACCCCGGTGCAGGACACTAGTGCCAGCAGGTATCCAACTATTTAATGTAAGATTATAGATTTCAGCAGTTTTCAAGTATGCATTACGTTGCCTTCCACCAACAATTAATATTCGTCCGTCATTTAACGAGGAAGCTGTATGATCATGTCGTGCATATTTTATGCCAGTTACCGGTTTCCATGTTTCCATCGATGGATCATACAACTCAACCCTTCTTAAACTGCTACTTTTATCAACACGACCACCAATCACTAATATTTGTCCATTGGTTAATGTAGATAATGTGTGGCCAACTCGTTTGTATCCCATATCTCCAACTCTATTCCAACTGTTACTTAATGGGTCATATAATTCGGCCGTTTTCCGATAAGAATCTCTCGAGATTCCACCACAAATTAAAATCTTTCCATTATGCAATGTAGTAGCTGCATGCAAATATTGACCATATTTTATCTTACCAATCTCTGACCAACCTAAATAAATATAGTTAAACACAGGGCTGACCATGAATTTATAATTATCATACAATCCGTAAATGTTTTTCTCTATCTCTCAACTAATCTCCCTTTTTTATTTCATACTTTTTCCTATTTCTGATACTATTGCAGATTCTTTCGATGTTGATGTTGATATTGTTATAGATCCTTCAGCTGTTGCTGTTGCCGTTGCCGTGAATATCATTGTAGAATCTTCAGCTGTTGATGTTACTGGTGATATTGTTGTAGATTCCTTAGATGTTGATGTTGTTGTGAATATCATTGTAGATCCTTCAGCTGTTGATGTTGCTGGTGATATTATTGTAGATTCCTTAGATGTTGATGTTGCCGTGAATATCATTGTGGAGTCTTTAGTTGTTGATGTTGTTATTGATACTGTTCGCTTTGTCATTATTACAGTTGTAGGAACAACAACAGCCACTATAATAACAATAATAAGACACAATATGATGATCCGTATTGATCTTTGTCTAAAAATTGATGTGTTTCTAGGAATGAGTATGTATATAACAATTATTTTATTTACAATAAAAATGAATATGCTTTCAAAGTTGTTTGTTTATCAGGAGATTCTGTTTTATCGTCTTCAGTAATGGATGATGGAGACTAGAACAATGGAAGAAAAATGATTTACCTATGAAAGTACATGAATAATTTTTATAACATACAGTATTTTCATCGTTCATATTTGCAAATTGCTACAAGTTGCAATCGTTCATTCAGTTTTTATTCGTGCAGTATGATTGACATTTGACAGTTGGTAAATATATCGATTTAAAATAATGAACTAATAAAATAGAAATTCTCTGTTTAACAATATTCATTCAATATTTGTTATGAGTATGGCAGATCAGGCGACATCTCTCTCCACACTAGACATGCACTCAGATCATATTGATATGACAGTAAAAAAAGAATTCGATAAAATCTCTTTTTTTTAAATTTATTTTTGCGTAGACTTTTTCAAAATTTAATGAACGTTGGCCAGTTAAATATCGTTTCGACGCAAATAATTCAAATAAATATTTCTATACAGTTCCATGGCCATTTGATCAATGAAAGCTTTCAATGTTAGCTGATGATGATGTGAATTCGATTTGTCAAAAGGTGAAAAATCTAACTCTTAATATTTCTTCGGCGTCTGCAAATCTCTCACGTCGTTATCCGAATGTCAGCTCTTTCATGATAATCATCTTGGATTATGTCATCTTCGCCAAGTGACAATGAATGATATTAATGTCCTTCCATCTTCGATTATCAAATGTATTCATACGATGCATTTTATTAGTCCTAGTGGATTATCAACAAATTCAAACGTTTATCCTAATATGAGAAATCTCAGCGTAAACCATGATATAGCGTGTCCATTGGAAACTGTTTATAGTATAATTCAACATTTTCCTAATCGTCGTTCGCTCAAGATTTCGCTTAAATCATAAGAACCGGAATATGCTGAATATTATGATTGTCTTAATATTTTACTTGATGGCGTACATTTACCTTATTTATTATTTCTTAAAACAAATAGGATTAAAAATTGCGAATATAGGTTCTGGACTAGGCCATGGATAGTGTCAAAAACTTCAATGAAATGGCGATCAATTCCATTTGGTGCGTATAATATAAAGGATGATTTAATTGTTAATTTGTAATATAATATTTGTATATTCTTTTTGTGTTAAATTCAGCATCTTGTTAACATTAGCTCTGAATGCAGATGATTGTAAATAATAAATAAGAACGCACACATCAGTTATATAATACATTAGTCTACATCAAGGCAACCACCAAGATTCTGTACCATTTTTACCATAAATACTTTGAATAATATTTGGTAATAAGTAGATCACTAATAGAATATTGTTGGCGACATTCGATACGATGAGATAGAGTGAACAAACACTATCTTTCAGTTTTGTACTGAAAATAATAATATTGATTGTATTCCCAAGAAGACCTGTAATCAAATTAACGTCAACAATGACAAATTTGAAATTAATTATTGAAGAGCACAGACACATTTTTATTTAGAATCAGCACATGAAATATTAATTGTAATAATTATTCGTACCGCGTTCTATCAAACCAAATAAAGCAATGCGATCGGTGGCCCTTTTATTTGCTCTTGAACTGAACTAAAGGTGTTTAGGAATGAGGGTAGGAAAAAGAAAAAAAAAGGTTAACAGTTCAGCAATGCAATGCGATCATAATAAATATCAAATTTTGTTCTATTTGTTGAAGCTTATTTTATTAACATCAATGAAAAATATTTATGTTGACTCTTTTTTTTTTCATAGGATTTCTTAAACTATAAAATCCGAGTGCAAATTTGCAGTGAGGTGAAAAGATATGAAAATGAAGTTTTATTCGTTTATGATTTTATACATTTTTATGTGCATACAAGATCATTGTTTAGTTGATGGAATTCCAAATGGCAAATGTTTATGTGGAGTGAGTGATGGCGAAGGAGGAGTTGATTGTTGTCGTTCATTTGACTTAAATGGCGATCGTTGGAATGATTTATTCATCTCTTGTACAAGAGGCAAATCGACGACTAAATATGATGTTTATGGTGAAGTTCTATATACTGGACAAGATTTTTGCATACGTCAAAATTCAATGACACAAAATCTTGATCGTATTTGTAACAATTTGATCGCCTGTAATCAAACATATTACTCATAATAAAATATTTTAAATGTATATTTTTTCTATTCATGACATTTTAACAACAGGAAACTTTTATTAACGAAGAACTTTTTTTTCCTGTAAGCATTGATTAATTTTTCCCATCTGTAGAATGAAATCTCCTTCTCCATTGGCGTCACCAAAAGTGACATACATCTATGATTAAATTGATGAGATCGTCACGATTGGAAATTGATGCTAAATCTTCTGGTATAACAGCAATACCATCATTCGACATCGCTTCTGCTAATTGTTTTTCTTCTAAAGCTTTGAAATGTCCAATATTAGGGAAACGAATTGTAGCTGTCCACGACAGAATATGATGATCAATGTTGACCTTTGATATCCAAAATGTTTTTGTAGATGATGCAAGTTTGTTGGTCATTTGTAGTAAAGATAATTTATAGTCTTCTTGCGAAAGCTCATATATTTGAACATGCGCAAATATCTGAGCTTCATTATTATTATTGATTTCGAGCTGTTGATATCGAATTCTCACTGTTGTTACACCATTATAAGTAGAGATCAATCTGTTATAGTCCACAGGCATGTCTAAATTCCTACAATCCAAAACGCGTCTTATAATAGTGGAACTGAAGAATGTTCCTTTTATTTAAAAAAATGAAGGACGTTGTTCGTACAACAAACGAAACAACAAAACAAAAATTCACAAGGAGAAGAAAAGAAAAATTGAGAGAGGGAGAGAAATAAAACGAGAGAGGCTATTTGCACTTAAGTTACTGTCAACAAAGTGACATCTGTTGATGCTATCAGGAAATCGCCGAATCCAACGATTTGAAGTTGATCAAAATTATATAGAAAAATATTTATTTGTCTTTTTCTGTCAATCGATTTTCGTCAAATATTTTATTTAATTGAGGTTTTTAAAAATAATGTTTGCGATACGTGCTTATCATTCTATTTATGATTTAAGCTTGTTTGATATCAACAAGGTGGGTAAAAAAAAGTTAAAATATAATCACATAAAGACTTTCTCGCATTACACGATGGTTTTGGTTATCGCACTCGATCAATCGGATAAAGATGATGAAAACATTTCACTACAACTACAAAACGTGGTCAATGAGTTCAATATCTTTGCCGATATAGACGAATGTATTGATTATATTACCGATTTTGATGATACAAAAATTATCTTAATTATAAAAGAGACTATCGGTCATGAAATTCTTTCTTTAATTCATAATATTTCACAAATTGATTCAATTTACATTTTCTGTAATAAAAAATCCAACGAAAATCAATGGACAAAATCAGAAAAAGTCAAAGGTATATATATAGAAATGACATCGATGTGTGAATCTCTTCAACAAATTATGAAACGATTCGATCAAGATTCCATTCCAATGAGTATTATCGCGGCTGATCAAGAATATTCTCTTCAAAATCTAAATGAACTCGAACCTTCATTCATGTATACGCAATTATTCAAAGAAACTCTCCTTGAAATGAAATACAGCGAACAATCCATTAAGAATTTTACTGTTTATTGTCGAAATGGCAATCGTGGATCATCTACCAATATAACTCGATTCGAAAATGAATATAATCCTCAATCAGCTATCTGGTGGTACACTTTTCCATCGTTTATCTACTCGTTACTTAATACGGCTCTGCGTTTGCTACAAACGGATACAATTATTGAAATGGGATTCTTTATGCATGATCTTCATCAACAAATTACACAGTTACATCAGAAACAAATCATTGGCTCGGAAAAGAAAATCTTTGATGTTTTTCGAGGACAGGGTTTTTCTAAAAGTGATTTTGAAAAACTTCAAAAAACAAAAGGTGGACTGATTTCATTTAATAATTTTTTATCAACAAGTAGAGCTCGAGATGTTTCCCTCGAATACGCTTATTGTGCTTCAACACAAGACAATATGATCGGTGTTCTTCTTCATATGTTTATTGATCCGTCAATTTCACGTGCTCCTTTTGCAGACATTCAGGATGTTAGTTATTTCCATAATGAAGAAGAAGAAGTTCTCTTTTCGATGCATACCATATTTCGTATTGGTGAAATCGAACAAGTCAATGGAAATGATTCACTCTACGAAGTCAATCTTCAACTGACTTCAGATGACGATCAACAACTTCGAACACTCACCGAATATCTACGCAAAGAAATGATAGGTTGTGAAAAATGGACACAATTAGGTGCATTATTATATAAAACAGGTCATTTTGATAAAGCTGAACGATTATTCAATACATTACTCGAACAGACATCAGATGAAACTGAGAGAATTGCTCATTGTAATGCTCTTGGATGTTTAAAAGTTGAACTTGGTAATTATGAGCAAGCTATTTGCTATTTTGAAAAAGGCCTTCAATTCGTTGAAAAAACTTCTTCGTCAGACAAACTTCCTGTGATTAGTTTATATAACAATCTCGGTGGAGTTTATACTTCGATGAAACAATCATCGAAAGCTCTTTCATTTTATGAAAAAGGTCTTACGATTGCAGAGAAATTCTTTCACTCAAATCATCCAAATTTAGCTTTTTTCTATAACAATATCGGTGAAGTGTACACAAATATAGGCGAATATTCAAAAGCATTTTCATATTATAAAAAATCATTAGAAATCCGAGAGAAATGTCTTCCATCAAATCATCCCGATTTAACTGTTTCTTACAACAATATTGCAATGATTTATCAAAAAATGGCTGAATATCCAAAAGCACTTTTCTATCTTAAAAAATCGCTTGAAAACAAACGAAGAACTCTTCCGGAAGATCATCCTGATTTCGCTAATGTCTACAGAAATATCGGCATTGTGTATAATCATATGGGAGAATTTAACAAAGCAATTTCGTTTTATAAACAAGCTATGGAAATTGAAGAGAAATTATTTGATTCAAATCATCCTAATTTAGTATTGTCCTACAACAATATCGGAGAAGCTTATCAAAACAATGGAGATTTCACGCAAGCACTTTCATTCTATCGAAAATCATTGGAAATTAAAGAAAAAATTCTTTCGCCAATTGATTCTGATTTGGCAACGACCTATAACAACATCAGTACACTCTATAGCGACTTAGGACAATATTCAGAAGCAATTTTATATTTTACAAAAGCCATTGATATTAGAGAAAAAATTCTTTCTCCAAATCATCTTGATTTTGGTCAGTCTTACAATAATATCGCTGCAGTTTTCTACAAAATGGGAGAATATCAAAATGCACTTTCTTTTTATGAAAAAGCACTTCAAATTGTGAAAATAAATTTATCACCATATCATCCTCTATGCGCCACTTGTTATGACAATATTGGTTCAGTTTATAACAGTATGATGGAATATACTAAAGCACTTTCATTTTATAAACAAGCACTTACCATTCGACAAAACATTCTATCACCATATCATCCTGATTTAGCTCAATGTTTCAATAACATGGCTACAGTGTATGCAGAAATGAATGACTATTCGAATGCGATGATGTTTTACGAACGTGCTTTGCATATTTTGCAACGATCGTTGCCTGCCGGACATCCAAATATTTTTATTACACAAGAAAATATCAAGACTTTAAAAAAACGAATGTGAACAGAACGATGATCAAATGAGTGGTTATCTTAAGAATTCAAATTTTTTGTTCTCGAATTTTGATTTCCTATGGTGATTTTACTTGTATTGAACCTGTCGTATATACAACGACATTCAACAAAAATCATGTAACTACTATTATCTGTCCAGTCATTGCAATTACTATTGTAAAATTATTTTGGCAACAAACTTCAACAGTTATACCAAACAATCTATAGCTTAAGCTTTTTGTCTGTTTCGCTGCTTTATTTTTATTTTAATCACATATAAATTCAAATATAAAGAAAATATAGCTAGACTGAGGATGGAAGTTTGTCATCATTGTTCTTTATCTTTTTTGAATCATAAATCACACCAGCTACTGTATATCCGGCAGTGGCTCCGGGAAAACCACCTGCTGTAGCGCCACCAATTGCACCAATTAAAGCACCACTATGCATTTTGCCAACAGCTCTTGCTGCAGCAGTACCATTTCTCATTATCACACTACGCATCACCATGAATCCCATAGTTCCACCTGCAATTGCACCTACTATACCACCAAAAAAACCACATATTAGTTGTAAACGATCTTTGTGTTCAAGTGGATATTTTTTTGCTATGCAGAAATAACTGGTTGCAGTACCAACAAGTCCACCGGTAGCCGTACCCACACTGCCACCATACGCTATTGGAGCCAATGAAATATCTTTTAATGGTTTGACTGTTTCCGGCATTTTACTGACGATCTGTAGAAAAATAAGAAACGAATAAATTTATTCAGCTTTAGTAAAACATAATTATATTGACTATTTGCGTTCTAAAACATTTTTTATGTCCTTTTTTACGACATGAAATAGATGTAAAAATCCAATGATAAAAATTTCTTTCAAAGTACGCCAATGAAAATGACTCATAAAATGATTTATGATTATGCAAATAGATTGAAAAGATGTATATAAAATACCCATTTGATCCTCAAAAACTTTTTTAGAGAGTGTAGTAAAAACGTTGCAAGCAAAATGAAGGTAGAATATGAAATTTTTCTCCAAGAAAATTAGTCCGCTATCTTGACGTTTCATTACTCAAATAATTTTTTTTCCAGAAAATCAAAAAGTAAGTATTGACAACTTTCTATTTGACAAGCAGAAACAAAATATAAAAAAGCGTGAGACCAACAGCCGTTAACATTTACTTATTTTTCTTTTTTTACTAATAAAACTCGAGTAGCTGTCTGACTAATTTGACTTCGATTTTTTTTGTATAGAAAAATTCAACGTCCAAACTATGAATACTTTAGCCTGGGCTGCTGTAATCGGTGGTACAGTTGGTGGCTTATCTGCTATAACGACAAGGTTTGTGATTCCACATTATGATACTGAAGAAACGATTTATCGAGAGAAAGCTATTCACCGCAAAGCTACAGATCAGTTCATGGGTGCAGTTGTTGGATCCATGACCGGTGGAGTTACAGGAGGTATAGTCGGTGCAACCATAGGTGGTCCTCTCGGCGCTGTAATTGGAATTGCTGGTGCCAGTTCTGCTGGAGCTGTATCCGGTTCGATATTGGGATATAATGCTGCAGGAGTTGTCCCCAGTGACCTATTTAATGAAAACAATAAAAACCGTCGAGATTGACTTAAATAACGTCTGTTAGATATCACGTTCTTTCTTTGATCATGTATATACTCGAATATTCACTTTAATAAATAATTATTTTCATTAAAGCAATTACTATGTCATTCATGATCATACGTTCATTGTGATGAAACGTTAGCCAATGATAATATATCTTAGAACTAAATCTTTGTTTGTCGGGCAACATATATGTGCATATACAGTGAATTGTATAGGTCATTTCATATTTAGAAACATGAGTTGTATTGAAAGCACACGATTTGAAGATTTATCTGTGGAATTGATCATAGAAATCTTAGAATATTTCAGTGCAAATGAAATTTATTTTTCATTCTCACAATTAAATATTCGATTTAATTCTATGATCAAATCATTCCCTCACTTATCAATCACAATAAACGAACGCACTGATCCATCGATCTATTGTTTCTTTTCATCACTCGAATCGATTTACGTGGGTTTCCGTTACTCATCGAAAACGAAAAATATGTGTCGGAGTAGAACTTATGTCAAATATTATTGTCGTTGGTATAAAAGATGTCGGATATCAAATTATGCCTTTTATTATAAGCCAAATCCCGATATTGAACAGCTATTTGTTCAACAAAAACAAAAATATTCACGATTACGATCGATGATCTTATTTTATGTAACATCAAAATTAACTGAATCCATATTCAATGGTGAATATCCTAATTTACAAATTTGCCATATTGATAAATGTACAATTACTATGTCTCGGTCAATTGACTATCGACGGTAAACATTAACTTGAATTAAAAAAAATTCTCACGATTTGTGCATTGTTGATCTCTTTAACTTTGAATTATTGTCATTGGATTCATTTATTAGTTCTGAAAAGTCATTATTTTTCATCAATGAAATTGAACAACGTCTTTCATTCTTTCCGAATCTTATCAAATTTTACCTCACCATACATCAATGCGATACATCAAATGAAACCATAGATTTCACCAAAAACTTAAACATTTGAAAGTCTTAAATTTAAAAATTTATATGGCACATCGGCGAAGTTGTTCATATCTGAAACAATATTTTCCAGACTATACCCAATTACATCCTCTTTTCAAATGTATTTACTACTGTCAGTGGATGTTGATGATTATTTCAGATGATTATTATCCACAATTTTCTGATTCTCAAAAATATGTGCGACCTTCATAAATGACGTAATATTTATCTTACCTGAGGAGTGTACTGACGAAATAACGAACTGTTCTTTTTCTTCCTTGCTATCGTAATCATGCGAAATATGTATAGCTGCACATTTTTCATTTAAACTGTTTCAAATGGCTCATACACTCGCATGTTACTTCCTACATTTGTTTCTATTCATTGTATTTTTATTTCCTAAAACTTTATCAATAAATACAATTCAAAATATAAATATGTACAAAATCGAAGGCACAATTGTATTTCCATTGGGTATGAATCATGCTCTTCGAAACACACGTATATTAGTCAATGAAGGTGCATTTATTGGTATTCCCCGTGCTAATGGATTGTTTGTCATCGCCGGTTAGTTTTGTCTCTTTATATATAAGTTTTATTTATATTGATCTATGCTAGGTGTACCGCACGGTTCATATACTGTTTCAATCAGTTCACCTACTTATATATTTGAGTCAGTACGTGTTGATATAACAAAAAATGGAAAAATTCGTGCACGCAAATTAAATTTAATCGATCCACGTGAAGTCATTGTAGTAAAATATCCTCTTCATTTCGAAACCGATACAAAAGCAAATTATTTTGAAAAGCGAGAAGTTTTTCAATGGACTGATTTCATTTTTAACTCGACATTTATAACAATGATTGTATCAGTCATTCTGGTTATTGTCTTACTAAAGTATGCACCAAATATTCAAGATATGGCCGATGCTCAAGCTCAACAACAAATGAATGAATTGTTTCGACCACAACTAGCTCTTCCAGATTTAACTGATTTAGCTATTCGATTTTTTGGTGGTGTTATTCACAGACGTCGTGAAACAAATCAGTAATGTATATTCTCATTTCTCGAATAAATCAAAAGACACAAGTAAACATTTTTCAAGTTCGCAAATGTAATCGTTTTCGAATAACTCGACGATATCGTGCAACAGTTTGATCAAATTCTTTCTTATAAAGTTTCGACGGTAGAACAAATATTAAGAATGTTAACATCGATGGAATCAATGAAATAAAATAGCCAATAAGATATAACCAAACATCATCGGCTGATTTCATACATTTCGATGTATAAATTAAAATCATACGCGGAATAGCAAGAAGAACTAAAACAACAGGTGCAATTAGTAAATGTTTATGTTCCATAAATTGTTCTTGTAAAATCAATTTGAATGATCGATTAGTATGAACAGCTGCATTTTGATGAGATTTCTTGACAATAAGTATAATTGAACATGTTAAATTGACTAAAAATGGTCCAATAAAATGAAATGTTTGAACAATATAACTGTACGTTTCAATTCCCGATTGATAACGAACAACGCACCAAATTCGTTTAATTTCATGATTAATTTCATCATCTTCATGGATTAAATCTCGAGAAAAAACATCATGAAGAAAAGAAAGAATAATAATGAGAACAAGAATAAAGATCATTTTTCGAGCAACTTTTTTACTTTTTTGTTGACTAAATTGAGTACCTTGAATTGCTACGAGAGCACGTTCCAGTGCTACACATGCTGCTAACCATTGTTCCCAACAAAGACAAACTCGAATGAAAAAATCGAGTGTATAACATTGAATTTTCAAGAATAATTCATCTTTTATAATTGTCATGTGTGCCAAAAGAAGAATAAAGAATTTCAATGGTAATAATACTGTAATCAATATTGTTGCAATTGATATGCACAATAGATATAAACCACAACCAACCTTACGAACAGTTTTATTCATGAAAGTAATTAATGACAAAATACCATTCATTAATCCAATTATCATATAAACAATTGTTAATGCTGCACTTATTTTAATGATCACTGGTTGTATTGAAAAACTATTCAATGGCATAATATGATGACCTAAAATAGCATCAAGTGATAGACCAAATTGATCTGTACGAAATTGACATTTTCTTCCAAAGAAACAATCACGACATACACACATTGATTGTTGTGGACATGTAGAATCGTCTTGGACACATTGACTATTATGTTCACATTCACTCCGACCTGCACAATCATAATTCAAATTATGTTCAAATAGGAAACAATTTGCCAAACGTTTTCCATAAAAGTCATAACACAAACACATATGTACTTCATCATGAAAACATGACAAATTCAACAATTGATTTTGACATGGTAAATGATAATATTTCATTCGACGAATTAAATACCATTGAAGAAATGTTTCATTAAATAATTCAGTAATGTTTAGACAACGATCAGATGATTGAATTGTTTTATTAACTATTGATCCATTCGAGTGTTTATCTATTGAAATAGCTCCTAGATAATAATGTTTATTTGAAAGTTCAATAAAAGCCATATGATAATCTTTTGACCAATAGATTGTTACAAAATCTTGTCGAATAGGCATTGTTTTAAATGTTGTTGATCTTTCTATACCATAGAAATGCAAAAATATAAAGTGAATAAAAATTGATTGCAATAATGTAATCTCTTGATCAAATGAAAGAATAAGCTTATTATCAATGTTTTGACATCGCGGTCCATTAAAGCCTTGTTTACAATGACAAATAAATTCATTATTCAATCCATTATAATCTTCAGTAATAATACATTCGCCACCGTGTAAACATGTTGAATTCATATTGTTTTTACACTTTGTACTCGAAATTAAACATCGAGTACCTAATTGATTTTTTGGACACAAGCATATCGATCGACTATTGGACAAAATATCAAAACAAATAGCATTTGATGAACATTCACAATCATATGAAATTTGACAATATTTTCCTGTCCATCCTTGTTCACATTGACAAAACGTAAGATCATCTGTTTGATTCCAATATTTCATACATTGACCATGTTGACATAGTTTATTCTTACAATTAACACTGTGTTTTATTTGATGGAATATCAACGAGAAATCCAAGACGATGAACAGGTAGAAATGAAAATTCAATTGGAAATAACGAACTACCTCGATGATGCAATGTCAATTTTTCATAGACATCTATACGTATAAAATATTGTTTTGTAATATCTTTTGGTCGAGTAGAATAATGCAAAGTAAGAAAAAAGAATTTTCCACAATTTTGAGTTGCTAAATAAGTAAAAGATTCATATGAATGAATAACTTTTTCATTACTATCATCAATTAAAGAAACGACTATGAGGAACAGTATGTTCCAAGAATCGGATAATGTTTGAAATCGAAGAGTAAGACTAATTCGTTGATTCTGATATTGACATTGAGGACCGTAGTATCTTGTTGGACAAAAACATGTCAGTATAAATGATTTATTCTTTGGATTTACCCAAACACGTATGGGAAGGCCAAGATGGCATGGATGTACATATTTCCTTGATAATTCACTCGAAAACATTCTTGATTTGAATTGTAATTCATTCTTGTTCTCATCATTATTAATTGGAGACATTTTATACTTCAAGATCTTCGATTCTCTAGCATGACTTTTTGTATAACATAGTAATTTCTCCATATCGGATGCTCTATCAATATTAGCTGTTGCACAAATTCCGTCTTCTGGATATGTTCGATTCGTAGTACAAAATCGTTCATCATCGCCAAATTCACAATCATGTTTACCATCACATAAACGAAGGATCGAGATAGGTAACGATGAGCTTTGATTGATACAATAGAAGCTAGGTTGCTGGCTATCACCCAATACATAAAAACGTCGGTTGTATACTTCATCTATAGCACCGAAACAATCAATTGAACCATCGTTAATTTTTTCAATAGGTAAACATATTGATTGATACGTCTGAGTTGATACACAAGGATGAGAATTTGATGAACAATTCAAATTAAAAGATATCTCTGATGAACGTGGACAATGAATTTCATCTTCAGCATGTAAACAATTCCATTCATTATTACAATGTGTATAAATATTGTTACATTCCCATTGTTGACATTCAGTTTCATCTGTATGATTGTTTCCATCGATTAGTATAGGTAATAGTTCTGAATATGTATCACAAATATGTTGAAATAAAATATTCGTTTTGATATAATTCACTTCTTGATATTCATCTTCACAATATCCGTCATCTTCTTCTTTACAGTCGCAACGTAAATTGTTAACGAAAATCTGTGGAATGTATCTATTAGTTGACTGACATTTAAAATAGTTCTTTTCAATATATTTAATGATAGAAGACGTATTTATGAGAGAAATATTTTCATCATCGATGTGTGGACAATCAATAGTTCCATCAAGAATAGAATAAATACTTATGCATTTCGACGAGCCAATACATTGATACATATTTG
>ERZ778026.2416-NODE-2416-length-19656-cov-92.510688_pt1 | contig 19656 bp, 25 predicted proteins | sample MGYA00375756_ERZ778026 | MGnify/ENA primary metagenome ERZ778026 (study PRJEB29350, sample SAMN05389820) | bioreactor metagenome | isolation source: Ammonium sulfate bioreactor | place: South Africa: University of Cape Town | collected 2014-02-18 ... | reverse complement strand
TGTTGTTGCTGTTTTGCTCTTTCTCTTATCGGTCTTATTCTTTTAGTAGCTATACCAATAGCAATTGCTTTGCTCGGTATCATATATCACATAGAATACAAATGATTTCATTCTTTTGTTTTATTCATTATTTTCAGCTACACTTGTAACAGTGACTGAAGATAGCACTATGACGTCTACAACAATGACTACTGTTACAACCACGACTGCAACAACTAAAACTACTACTACGGCAACGACAGCAACAACTCCTACAACAACATCAACAACTACTGCAACAACACCCACGACAACGTCGTCTACAACGGCATCAACCGTGTCAACAACTTGCAAGTTTACTGATAAATCTTATAAGTGACATGATTAACCTATTTTCTTTTCGAAAAAATGAAGCGGCAACAACAACTACGACAGCTTTTGTTCCATGTTAGTTATTTTATTTTTCTATTGAACACACGACATAAAGAATGTTATTCTAGGTGACAATCTTCGTTGGAACCAAACAGGTGTAACTGTGGCCGGAACAGGATCAAAAACTTCGAGTTTGAACGGATTTCAAGATCCAGGTTGTATAGAAATCGATGCAAATGATACGATGTATATTTGTGATCATCACAACTATCGAGTGCAAATGTGGATCAAAGGAGCAACAACAGGTATAAAAATTATTGATACAACCGGTGCAGATCATCCTGAAGCTCTTACTTTTGACAAGAATGGATATTTGTATTTAACTGGTCATGATGGACAACGCGTTGTGCGTTATTCTCCTGATTTCACTAGCTATGTGACTGTTGCTGGAGTATATGGAAGTAGTTCAACTGCACTCGATAGACTTGATGATCCATTAGGGATGGATCTGGATAATGATTTAAATCTTTATATTGCTGAAAGAGATAATAAACGAGTAGTAAAATGGGCTTCAAATGCAACTGTCGGTACAATAGTTATTAGTTCCAGTACACGATTTTATGGACTTTTACTTTCACTTTTTTCAACAAATCAGGTATATGTGAGTTCTGAAGATTCAAATGCCGTTTATTTGTGGACATTTAATGCATCAGCACCTTCTGTAACTCTAACGCAAGTTAATGCAAGCAGTTCGACTTTGAAAAAGCCAAGAGGTATTCAGTACGATAAATACGGTAATTTATATGTCGCAGATCAAAACAATCGTCGCATAGTTATGTATTGCGTTAATTCAACCATAGGTAGAGTAGTAGCTGCCGATGCATCCCTCGATAGTCCATATGATGTAGCTTTCGATTCCAATCTCAATATGTATGTGCTTGATAGCGGTGGTCAAAAGGTGATAAAATATGATAGAATTTAATACAATGATTAAATTTTTTTTCTAATGTATGTGTGTTTTTGAACTATCAAAATAAATTTATTTATTTAGTGAATAGAAAATGTTAGATTCGAGAATACAAAGTATGATTATATATGAGTCATCAATGGTCGAATACAACTCTCGGTCCTAAACTTGAGAGTCCTCCGGGTGGAGCTGGTGTTAAAGCATAAATTCCACTGGAAGGAGCAGGAACACCACCGGCAAAAAAGAATTGCAATTGATAAGGAACTGGATTGCTACTGATTTCATAAAGATCTAAATATCAAACAGCTTTCCTTCTTTTTGCACTTAAAATGTAAGTTTACTCACTGCCTTGTCGTTGTGAATGACTAAACATTTCGACGCAGAAAATAAAAAAAGTGAAAGAGATAAAAAAAATACACGTATTTTAATATAAACAGATGTCCGTGGAAATTAATGATGTGTGTCAAAGAACGAAAATATTGATTTATGTTTTGATTTTAATGAAAGAAAAAAAACATGAAAATAGATTCAATCATCAAAAGAAAAAAAGTAATTAAGTACATATAAAAAAATCAACGTAGCGCAATAAGAACAATTGTAATCAGCAGTTGCAGCTGATGAAATATATTGATCACCGATCATACGAGCAGAAACTGTAATATTTTCGTTTGTTTGATTAGTATTAAGAATTGCATGAGTTGTATCTATTTTGAAAAATGGTGGTAATGCAACTGCTGGTAATGAGCGAATACTATCTGGTTTTTCAAATTTTAAACATACATCGAGAAAACAACTTCCATCGATGGTACCCATGGCATACGAGCTAAAGCCTTCCGTACATGCTTTCGTAAATGAGCCGGTAGCTATATTTCCATATTGACATGAATAAATTCCACCATAACGAGGCAAATGCTTTGTACTTGTTGTTATTCTCTCAGCTAGACATATGGTAATATCATCAAACTTGTACGCTGTTGTGAAACCTATGGGACATGTAAATGCATTGGTAACTGGATTTACTTTTTGTGTTGTGTACGAACCACCAAATACATAAGTCGATTGAATTTCGACAGTATTATTGCGATTACATGCATAGAGATTTAAAGATCGTTGTCCTTCGGCTACATAAACTCTCTCACAACATTTCTTAAGCCATAAAAAACCACATTTTCGACAGTTCTGTGTATATATTGGCTCAGATTGAATTGTACTGTATAAAAGATATTTTGTAAAATCGTATTTACACTCATCATTACCAGTATAATAATTATTTATTTGAAAACTGTTACACTTTCTAAACACAAACCAAATTTTGTATACGAACAACTATAGTAATTTACTGTGAAATCCGAGAATCTTCTGAACAAGTACGAATAAAACCTCCAAATTGTGATGTTTGTTGAACGGGTACACAAGAACTATCATCAACATTGGCAATCCAATTGAATGATGGAGAATTTCGATCCATACATCCTGGAATTGCATTCATTGTCACATAAGTATTAACAGCCATATCAATTTCATCTCGAACTTTTGTCAATGCAAATTCAGTTAATTCTGGAATTTTATCAGCATGAATAAAATATGTTAGATTTTCAATTGCTCGACGAACAATAGCTGGACTCTTTTTTATTGAACTTTGCCATTCTTCTAAATGAGTACCGAGAATAAATACATCGCCACCTTTGGAATTTATTGTTCGTCGTTGAATTTTCTTTTTGTATTCATTGACTAACGTTTGATTTTGACTTGAACTTGAACTGAAACTTGCTGATATACTAAACAATCCTGAAAACGATGCTTCTGCTGCTGCTTTGTACATGTTTTTTTCTGATTCATGCGATTGATAATTGGAATGTGAGATGAAATCTTCTTCAATAATCGATCCACCCAAATACAAACGACTTGTAAAATGTGTTCCATATCTTTTAACAAATAATTGAGCAAGATAAGTAGCCAGAAGACTTTGATTACTCGCTTGATATTTAGCAATTTCAAGTAAATCTATTTTTACTTGTGGATGTAATGGACACGATGATTGAAGCATAACATCGACCATGAGATAATTGATTTCATTTCGAAGAACAATTGTATTTTCTTTGCCTTGTTCTCGTTTCATTGATTGATATTCTTTCGAATAGGAACCACTAAGTTTAAAACCTGCAAAACCAGCACTGCCTCCGATCATCAAATGTGATGAATAATCAGCACTACTTGAATCGAATGTATCGATTTCGGTCGATCCCATTTCAATCTTATTTTCATGCAACGGAATTATTTCAATGCACGATTGAAAACTATCTGAATCGTCAAAATTCGATATATCATAGATTGGAGCCATGTCCAAAAATCGCAATTGATCCCAACCAAATCCTGGATAAATATCAACCTTCAAGGACTTATCAGCATTACCGTTGACTAGTAGAAATATCCAAAGCATTAAATGTGTCTTCATGTTCTATTACAATGATATATTAACTCAATTATTACGCGAAGAAAAAGTCTTATAAATGGACAATACCGTTTTATGTTTCATTTTTGTAATTGATCTGTGTATCATGATTAAAGTGCCATACGAACGTTAAGCATATTATACATGACGTCATCATTTTTTTTACCAACATATGTCACAATTTTTTTATATCTTTTTCTCTTTCCCTATGACGTCACTTGACTTAGGATGTTCGCTTGGCACGCTGACTTTATTCGAAATCAACTCACGCTTATATATGTCGTAGGCCATATTAGGATCGGAGTTTGAACTGGCTAATTATACGATTAATAATAAGCTTTGAATAATCAGTACTCACACAATATGATTTACAGTCAAGAACAATTGTTTTAACAGGTATTCTTTGGCAAAGATGTAATAGATTTATTCATTTAATAAAATATAAGAGCAAAAAAAAGAGATGCTTGGATAAATGAAAACTTGATCTTGTGTTAGATAGATTTAAATCCAACCGCATGTAAACCAAGTGCATCGACAATCTGTGTTACCAGCCCAACTTGCACATTGACTCGACGTTACACAACCTCCACCACATGCAGCAGCGGCAGCACGTTGAAATTGAGTTACAGGATAATACATTCCTTGAGATGCGACAAATTTACGAATGATTCTATTAGCTTGGCGTTGTAGTTTAGACCATAGTTCATGTTGAGTTGGATTCAATGATTCACTGAAATTGTCGATATCTTCACTTTGTCCCGACTGTTCCTCATTGCCAAATTCTGCATTGACGACTGCATCGAATATTTTTTGTCGATTATCAGTCCACCATTTTTGTTGTTCAGTTTTGAGAGAATCGACCAGATCTTGTTCCAATTCCGAAATATTTTCCAGCGTTCGGTCGTCGAAAGACAACGATGTTGTTGAAACACAGATGAATAATATCATCAATACACTTATTGTAATTATAATGCGCATTTTGATCAATCAATATCAATGTAGTAAAAATACTGAATATGTTCCTCTTTTTTTTATACTTTACGTTTTTTTTATCTTGTATTTAAATCGACAAAAAGAAAAGAAAGATTTATGTGATATCAGTAATCATATAATTTATTACACTAATATCAAGGTTACTTCAAAAGAAAAAACTTTTGCTGATAAAAGTTTATCGACTTCTGCTGTTTATTCGTTAAACTCTTTATGAAAATAGGATTAATGAAAAGAAAAATATGACAACAACATTTAAAATGTAGAATATTTGGAGACATAAGAACTAAAGAAATGATTGACGAAAGCTTCTTCTGGTTGAAGCTGGTTTTCTTTCAGTATTTGTAATTACTGCTGGATGAATAGTATTTCTTGTTTTCCAAAAGCAAAATAGTTTTCGACATTTCGCATTGAAATCTGGCAATGATGTTGTACTTGCAAATGGTGTAAATAGAATAACCCATAGACTCAAATCTAGCATATTAGCATAAAAATCAGCTCCAACATCCCATGATAAACCAGCTAAATAAGCAGCATTTAATATCATTGGTGGAGCTTCGATTATCATGTAGACAAGTGATATTGATAATAATTGAAATGACATTTTCTTATAATTTCTCCATTCAATTCTTCGACGTACTTGATATTTATGATAGATTACTCTCAAGAAAAGTGTTCCACTAAATATAACAATAATAAATGCTGGTACCATATAATGTACGACACTATCGAACATTGCAACCCATGCTATTGTATTCATACAATCATAATGACCACATAATCTTCTTTCATAATTAAATAGTGCATCACAAGGAAGAATTACAAGCATAATTAAATAAAATATCAATGGCCATACACTCGTGACAAATAATGGTACATAATGAAAGCAAAAACATTTGATTTTTGTTTCGAACCAATGCGGATGAAATATTAAAATATGTCGTTCAATCGATGCCCATGTCATTAACAATGTAATTGATACAAATAATGTTGAATCAATATATGCCCAAGCAAGACAAAATGTCGGTGTTGATGATACAGGCTGTCCTGTACGATAGAAATGAATGAACCAAACTGTATCAGTTAGTTCTAATATAAGACCAAATGCAAGCATTAATATGATGACATGATTGTTCAAAGCATTGTGTAATGCTCGATTTTTCAATAAATGATAAAGAATAAATATTGTGACTAAAAGTGATGGAACTAACGGAATGATATGAAACCATAGAAATTCAGTTCTTCCTAATCTCATTGATATCTATTTATGTTAATGTAAAACTTTAAAAAATACAAATCACGAGCTACTTGTTTCTTTTTTGACAGATTTAAAAGATGCACTTTCCTTATTACATGTCGTAGACGAGCTTTGCTAATAGGATTATTTGTCTTCATGATTGTATTTATTTTATTTAAAAAAAACATAGAATAAGCTATGTAGTTATTATCGTGGAACTGCTCGAGCATTTGAATGACGCAGAATCCAAGAATAGATCATAATTAAATGAAATAAAGGTAGAATAAGTGCAATGTAATTTCGACTGTAAAAATATTTGTACATCGTAAAAAATGGCATCATTAAATTGAACAGAATAAAAAACATGACTAAATCCCATTGAATGACTTAAATAGAGCAGATATCCGCGTCGTGGTGGCCAATGTATATCCCAAAAGGATTGCGACGACTAAACGACAAGAAGAATTAGACCACACTGGTTAAAGATTATTGCATAGCATACTCGTTCTTCAAACCATAAATTCACTGATGACAACATATTAGGATTATTTAATTGACGCACTTGAAATACAAAAGAATCTTGAGTGAATCGACGTATCTCAATCGACTTATGTTCCAGACATGATGATTTGATTTCAATTGATGCATATGATAAATGTTCAAATCCATCAAGAAATCGGACTAACTGTGCATTTGACTCGAAATGTCCTACATTTAAATTATTTACATTCGGAAATAAAGAACACCAACCTTCGATATTAAAATCATCAAAAACAAAACCATGAATACTCAACGTATGTATTCGTTTGAATTGAATTCGTGATGAAATTTCAAATAGATTCAATTTAGTAATGAACTTAATCCTAAGATTTTCAACATGAGGCATTGCTTGCAATAGAGATACCAATGCGAGTATATTCGTTAATGAGAATATAGTTAAACATTTGATTCGATTTAAATTAATCACATTCGAAAGAGCGTTTAACGAAACGAAATCATGTATTTTCAGATTTTCGACATGAGTACATTGACGACGTTTCCCTCCAATTGAATTAGTGGGCAATGATATTGCTTTGATATTTTGATCGATGATTGAAGTGTCGTTTAATGTCGTTTTGAAACCTTGCCGAGAAGGAGTTTGTAAATGCATATTGAGGAAATAGGGTACAGAAAACACGTAATGATCGTAATAAGCAACAAACCATCGTTTTTCCTCAATCCAAAATGAAGTATGAAATGAATCAAGTGTTTGACGTACATTTAAAGAAGATATTTCTAAATTAAAATGAAATGTTCTAAGAGAATAGGTTAACATCTGCCAACGTCGTCCATCGGCAAGTTCATTTTGACCTCGAGTATGTAATTCGAAATGTTTGAGGCAAGGTAAATGTGTTAATAAACATTCGATATCATTCATTGATAGAGAACTATTTGAATGACTTTGAACTTTTAATGTGAGATGAGTAAGTCGTGATAATGGCAGAAGAAATTCTCGATTAGATGTACTATTTGAAAGAGAAATAACAATATTGAATGACATATCGTTTGAATGTCATCAAGAGAATATTCCGAAGAAAGATGTAGACAAGTAAGATTGGCAAATGATTTGTTGTCGAAATTAATATGATCATTGGAAATCAGTCGATTCAATTTTGATAAGAGTTCAAAAGAATATTCCAATTGATGTATGAATTCTTGTCTATTCAATGTTAAAGAACGTAATTGAGGAAGATTTGCTAAACGATGGAAAATAATCGACAAAGAATTGTCTTCAATTTCTACGAAAGTCAAACTATGCAGTTGAGGAAATTGTTCGAGTTGAAAACGTGAAAAAAAGAGTTCCGATTGGCCGATATATTTTTCATCGGATGTTCTAAGCGAAAGGATTTGATCTGGTCGAATTCGATCGCAAACTAAATCAAACTGTTTCTTCCGTTGAATATCTTGAAAATTGATTTGATAGGTTGGATAATTGAGTGGAACAGCATTGACATGTTCACTCACATTTGAGAATGATTGAAGAATTTCATGAGCCCAGAAATACTCGAATACACCATGTAATAATTCCACAGGTAAAATATTTAACCGACAATCAGCCATCCTATGAACTGAAAAAATAACGTCGTAAACTACTTCCTTGTGCATTTGCCAATGGTACACTTTCTAATTGCTTCCAATAAAAATGAATTCAATATTCTTTGAGTTTTTTTTGAAATAGTTTCCTCAATATTTTTGCGGACTAAACTCGGACGTGTTCGAAAAAGTTTCGATAGCTGTCGTTGCTTTACTGAGAGTTTTACTTTTTATTTTTTCCTTGTAAAAGAGTGACAAATAAACAGAATTTCAAAGTAGTTCTATCAATTTCATTCATATTTGATGAACTCGCTTGTTTAGTTATGATCTTTTTCCATATGTAGTTCGGCTATAGACCAGTATAACGCAATATAATAGATTTCATTCGATACCAAAATGAATGTGGTGACTAAATGAAAAATAATCAGGTGATATTAAAGATTATATCGATCAGAATACTTGTCGTTCCCCCAGCCAAAAGTTGAATGATGATACGAAAGTCGGATCATTCAACTCAGGTACTATCTCATATGTAAATGTTGCTTTAGTCAATCGACGTACTTCATCTATGATCATCTCAGTTTCTTTGTCGACAATGCATGAATCTTTTATTTCAAAGACTGCATAGGATAAATATTTAAAATCGTCAAGCAATCGAATTAATTCCGCTTTTGACTCGAGAAATCCCACAGTTAAATCATTTACATTTGGAAATAGATGACACCAACGTTCAATATTGTAAACATTAAAATGACTATCATGAACATCCAATGTACGTATCTGTTCAAATTGAATTCGTGATGCAATTTCAAATAGATTCAATTGAGAAATAAATGCAATCTGCAGTTTCTGAACACGAGGCATTGCTTGTAATAAAGATACCAATGCTTGCGCATTATTTAGTGAGAATAGAGTTAAACATTTGATTTGATTTAAATCGAAAATATTCAATAGACTTTCTACCGGAATTGAACTAAACATTTCGAGAGTCTCAACATGATTACATCGATGATATATTCTTCCAGTAAAATTACCATATATTGATACTGCTTTGATATTTTGATCTATGACAACCGAAGTGTCTGTTAATGTTGTGTAAAAATCTTCATGACAATAAGGTGTTTTCAAATGTGTATTGAGAAAATACGGTACAGAAAATAAGTAATTGTCGTAGTAGGCAACAAACCATTGTTTCTCATGAATCCAGAACGGAGTACGAAACGAATCAATGTGTTCGTTGATATCCAACCATTCAATCTTAAAATTGAAATGAAATGTTGTTAGAGACTGAGTTAACATTTGCCAACGCTGCCCATCTGCAAGCTCGCGTGAGCCATTCGTATGCAATTCGAAATGTTTGAGACACGGTAAATTCGTCAATAGACATTCAATGTTATTCATTGATATAAAGATATTTGGACGATTTTGAACTTTTAGTGTCAGATAAGTGAGCTGTCGAAGTGGAAGAAGAAATTCTTGAGTAACTAAAGTGTTCATAAAAATAATAACATTCAATGATTTCAGATTTGTTGCTTGTTTACATATGATTTGAATTTTATCAAGAGAATATTCATAAGAAAGTTTGAGATGAGCCAGATTTGGGAATGATTTGTCATCGTAAGAATGATATTTGTCTAAATGCAACCGATTCAGTTGTGATAAAAGTTCATAAGTGATATTTAATTGATCCATAGATTCTGGTCTCTTCAATATCAAAGAACGTAAATGTGGAAGATTTGTTAAACCATGAAAAATAGCTGTTAAAATCTTCTCTTCAATTTTAACGAGAGTCAAACTTTGAAGTTGAGTAAACTGTTCGAGTTGAAAACGTGAAAAGAAAATTTCTGATTGAGCAATCGTTTTTTCATCCGAAAGTCTCAGCGAAATGACTTGATCCGGTCGAATAGATTCACAAATTAAATCAAAATTCTTCCGAAGAATATATTGAAGATTCACTCGATGAGATGAATAACTATGTAGAACATCATCGAGATGTTCACTAACATTTGAAAATGATTGAAGAATTTCATGAGCCCAAAAATACTCGAATACATCGTGGAATAACTCCACAGGTAAACGATCTAACAAACAACAACTCGGCATCGATAGTGAGTCATGATTTCTTTTTTTTGCTTAGTAACGAAATATCGGTAGTTGGCGTTGCTGTTTCAATCGCGAAACAAATGAAATGTATTTTTCAACAAATAAACAATAACAAAAAAAAAGTTTAATTTGTTTCCATATCTCGGAAATTCTTCACACTATCTTCATATTTGTCAAGAACAATTGAAGACATTTTTTTCAAATCGACAAGACCTTGTCGAAAGATATCGATGGCTGGTGTAGCTGTACCATCAGCTTTGATTTTTGATTGGATACGAAAGTTAATTTTCGATTCCGATGGATGTGGTACAGTGTAACCACAAAATTCGACATCAGGATTTTTCATGATAACATATCGTAGAGAATTGCCGAGAGTATGATCTTCATCTCGAATAATAAACGAAAGATTTGATGCACCGACTGTTGCTTTCGAATGTGTATCGTCGTCAACAGGACAGACTTGAACTTTAACAAAATCACTCGATTGCATCTGAAACGGCAATGAGAACAAAAAAAGTAAAGTAAGAAGAAAAAAATCTCTATTTAAACTACAAAAAAAATGCGAAAAAAATGGTAATGATAATCATAAAAAATAGTAGATACTGTCATTTTTTTTCTGTCTGTTTTTTATTAAACAGCTAATTCAGTGGGCTTCGATGGGGTTATCGATGTGAAATTTTTCAAAGCTGGTTCGACTTCCTGTGAAATGAATTCGTAGACTTGTTCAGGCGCACGACCAATAAACGTCTTAGCATCGAGCAGAACATCAAGTTTATTGACAATCGGCGTAAAATATGGATCAGTTTTGACACGTTCAACAAGATCATTATCGAGACCTTCAATTTTCACTCGTTCAGCAGCTTTTTGTGACAATTGACGAATTTTTTCATGACATTCTTGACGATTACCACCGGCAGCAACCATTGCCATGATAATATTTTCCGTTGCCATGAATGGTAATTCTTGTTTGATATGTTTATCAATTACCTTGAGAAAAAATCGGTTCGTTTTTTTGTTGTCGTGAGTCTTTTTCTTACTTTTGGATAAACAACAAGACCTTCGGATATATTTAATAATGTAAAAAGAATAATATCAGCAGTCAGAAAAGCTTCAGGCATACAGATTCGTCTATTGTACGAAGAAAATAGTTGCAAAATTTCGTTGTTTTAGTTTTTCGTATTTACTTATTAGCACTATCATCGAGTGTTCGTTCCATCCATTGAACTGAATGTGTGCCCAATGGATCGTTGACTAAGGTCATTAGATGACGTGCAAGTGAACAGCAACGTTCGCATCGCATAGGATTACGTTTGTAAGGCATTGCACTCGAGCCGATTTGTTCGATTTCGAATGGTTCTTCGATTTCTTTTAAACTTGCAAGAAGACGAATATCCGTGCACATCTAATTGTCAAATTCAAATTTTATCTTTTCAATATTTAGCTGAGCAAACCTTATGAATCGTAGCACCGAAACTCGAAAGAACACTCATGATTTCAACATCAAGTTTACGTGTATATGTTTGCGAACAAATGATAAATACTCTAATGGAAATCTTTGGAAACAACAAAACAAAGGCAAACGTCGATCAAACCTCGAAAATCCAGCCATTTCCGAAACCATTCGATCTAATTCCTCGACTTTAAAATGATCGCCATTGAACAATTGCAAGAACGATGCTTGCGTACCCGTTGTACCTTTGACACCTCGGAATTTCAATTGTCGTTTGACACGATCGAAATTCTTCAAATCCATTAGTAAATCTTGAATCCAGAGACAAGCTCGTTTGCCAACTGTTGTTAATTGTGCTGGTCTATATCAACAGAACAAGTCAATCTCTCTCTCTCGTGAAATTCAGTTTCATACTGCATGTGTGTGTATCCTAACGTAGGCAAACAAGCATTTTCTTGTGCAAATTGAGTCAAACGTTGGATACAACGAACAAGCTAAACAAAAACAACAGGGAGGTTTGTTTTTATAAAAATATTGATTTTTTTTTCTTGGTACTTTGTTTATAAGAATATCGAAACCATCTCTCATCACAATTAAATCGGCATTATCTCCAACGAAAGCAGATGTAGCACCGAGATGAATTATCGGCGAAGCTTTTGGACAGCAACGTGCGAATGTATGAACATGTGCCATGACATCATGACGTCGTCGACGTTCTTCCGCTTCAGCAACATCAAAATCGATATTTGTTAGATTTTTTTCCATTTCATCTAATTGTTCGTCAGTGATATCCAAGCCTAATTGCTAAACAACAATGTTCCTGCACACGTATGTTCTTTCTCAATTGATTTGTTACTTTTTGACACTTAGCTAACCAAAACCAAAGTCGTCTCCATGTTGAGAATTTCTTCACCTCACTAAAGTTATAACTCATCTCCGCTGATGCATAACGCGAGACCAATGGCGAACGATATTTCGATCGATCGTCGATCGATACTGTCGGTTGATCTCTGCCATTGGATGCACTCGGTCGTCGACTTGATTTCGCCGAATGTGGTTCTTGACTCGAGACAGTTTCCGATCGCGGATGTTCAATGGCTGTTGCTGCTGGTGGTGGTGTTGGCGTTAGCTGACCGTCAGACGACATCTGAAAAAACTGATTCTTTCGTTTTTTTTGTCGATTTCAAACATAGTTTCACGTTAGAGAGTATAACTGTTTTATTTCGAGATAAGAAGAAGAAGAAAAAAACCGCATTCTTTTGTCTTTTATTCAAGAAAAACTAATAAAATAAAAAGAAGAAAACGACGACTAGTTGAATTGTTGAGAAAGAAGATTAACAATTTCTTGTTCGTCGGTGATTTTCATATGCGAATGAAACATGTACGGAAGTTCATTGCCGTCAGCCCAGACGATTGTTAACGTTCGATTATCTGTCGAGACTTGTTTGAGTGGATCTTGAAATTGTTTGCCAACTAATGATGAATGACGATAAGTTCGAAGTGAGAGTTTCGTTTTGAACTCATTGATAAAATTTAAGATTTTCTTCGACGGATCTTTCGCTGAGAGATGAACAACCAACGGTTCGAGAATAGGCACAGCTGATTTCTCGGCTTGATAGAAAGTCAATTGTTTGAATAGATATTCGATTCTGTCGAGTAATTTCTCTTGACGTTCTTCGACATTTTTGAAAACCGTTGGATTAACTGTCGATTGTTGTTTTTCAATGATCGGACGAACGGTATACATCGTCGTCGGAAGCTCTAAATTAAGATTCTCAGAAATATGAGGTCGAATCGAATACATATCTGAAAAACAAATCATTTTTGTTTTATTTTTTCTTTTGAAATTTTGCAAATGTCTGCGCAACAATCAACGGAAAAATTAACGTTGCATCGCCATGAATCTTCACCGGTTTCGCAGCCGATCGAATTTTACCCCACGAGATCGCCTCATCAGGACTTGCACCTGCGTCCGATCCATCGTATTCCAAACCTGTATTGATATAAACAGCGTAATCAGCGCCATTACGCATCAAATTTGCATTGCCTATCGAAGGTCACATGTACGTACTCAAACGTCATAATCGTAAAAACAAGAAACACTTACAGATATGATGTTTGATAATTCCGCCGCCGAGTATCAACATACCGGTCGATGGTGCGTGTACAGCAAGGTTATTTATTCGTTTTAAATCTTGTAAAATATCGATGACAATGCCTGGTTTACGATAGGAATGAAAATATAACATATCGCCAAGACTACCGTCGGTTATCGCCGGACAAAAAACGGGTATTTCGTTCTTTGCACACCAATAGTAAATCGATTGTTCATTTTGAATTTCTTTGCCGAGAATTTCGATGAGTTTCGACGGTGTTAAAATGCAATTTGTCGGACTTTCATCAACTAAACGATCGAGAATCGGCATAAGCCAATCTTCGAATTTGCAATAATTATCATTCGGTACTAACAAATTGCCAATACGATTGATACCATTGGCACGTAATTGTTGACCGTTCAATGTAAATTCACCGACATATGTCGGTGCTAAACATTTGATTAAATCTTCTTCAACACCTCCGGCTGTAGTCACAAGAACTTGAACGAGTTTATGTTGACATAAATATCGAATAATATCTCGACAACCGCTCGACACCATGTTCGATGTATAACCGAGAAAAATCAGAGATTTACTTTCCAACATGGAATTAACTACTTGACAGGCTTGACCGAAATGTGACGCTTGGAAACCGATCGAAGCGTAGGATTGTAACAGATTGTCATAGTCAATGGATTCAGATTTATTGAAATCATGTCCCTGTACGATTAAATTCGAAGATAGATCGATCGTTGTCGATGTGGGTTTGAGTGCAGCTTCGAGAGCTACTCGTGGGATGTCTTCGTTTGAATTTGTCGACATGATTGTTAAAATTTAAATTTCGAAACATTCTTATTAAATAGACCGACAAATAAGTAATTGAGACATTCGTACTTATGACTCATTCGTTGTACCTATGAATGGATAACTGATCTTCTGATTTAGGAAAAACAAAAACTAATCGAAACAAAGAAAAAAACATGTGATTTTCATTTTTTTTTCTTTCTCGGAAAAAGGAAAACGTTGAAATTTATTTTTTGCAGCTATAGATGACACTAGTTGTCTCGTCGGTTAGACGAAAGAAAATTTTTGTATACGATTTTTTTCATGTTCGAGAACGTAAAGATTGTTATCTCGATCGAATGATAAATCAATCGGACGATGTATTTGACTTTCATCGAGAATAACAACAGCTTGTTTAGCATCGTTCGACCAACGTAAAACGCGATTATTTGCATAATCAGCAAAATACAAACAGCCCGACTGATCAACACTAAAACCTGGCTGACGAAGATTTCGTCGATCGGCAATGATCACACCACGATTCGTGCCTTTGACTAATTTCACAATATGATTACTTTTCCAATCGGAAATATAAATCGAGCGATTTCGATCGATGAATATATCTCGTGGTTCATTGAAATCATTTAAATAATAAATCGTTTCCGGTTGAAACAATTGATAACCATCACCAACTTTCCATCGTTTGATTTGATGATTAAGCCAATCGGATACATACAAATAAGTTTGATTGTCATCCATCATTAAATCTGAACATGAAATATTCGAAATCATGTTTTGAATCGATGAATTCGTCTTTTTTTGTAATAACCAACGAACAATACGTCGATTACCATAATCACAAATCCAAAGTGTATCATGTTTTTCATCGAGATAAATATTCGTTGGATATTTCAATTGATATTCATCGATAATTGTCTCCCATTGATAGGCACGTTTTGTTCGTGTTAAGACTCGATGATTATCGATATCGAGAATGTAGATTGTTTGATTTCGATCGATTGAAATTCGTGCTGGTTTAGAATGTTTATTCAATGATGCCACAACTGTACCTTTTAGCTTTTGTTTCACTTTTTTAGTCAATTGTTTATTAATTTCAGTATAATTTTTAATAACTATTTGTTCGTAGAAAATAATTGCATCTTTAGTTTTGATTTGATTTTTTAATCGATCAACTTTGCGTATGTTAATACAAATAACGAATGTCAAACTAATAATTGATAAAACAGACACGATTAATAAATATTTATTCAATGGAAATGATCCATTGGTTTGAGTTGTTGTCGTTGTTTGTTTTAGTTGACTATGAATTGGATGTTTTTCGATTGTTGCTATGATTTGACTATTTTGTCTTGCGTATTTATCTTCTTCGTATTGCTGTTGATGAGGAAATAAAATCGACCGATAATAATCTTTGAGTAATTTGACAGCCGCATGACATTGTATAGTTTCAAATGCTTGAATAAGTTGTGTGAAATTATGTTCAGTAATTATCTCTTGATCGAACAGACAATCGATGAGATTGAATGTGCCACCAATCGATAGATCATTTCGAATCTGTCGAGATATATTCGATGAGAAAAAGAAATGTAAACGTTTTCGATCGTTCTCATCGAGTAGATCTTGAATTTGAATGAGAATAGCACGTAAACTGTACGAATTATTAGCCATTGAACACAAAACAAATGAAACAAAGTCGTTTGTTAAAGAGAAAAAGAAAAATCACTCGACCGTAACTTTATTTCAAAGGAAGAAAAAGACGTTAATTTTGCGACAAATCAAGAAGAAATTTTTGTACACGATCATTCGATGTGTCCAAAACATACAGATTATCGTATTTATCAAATAATAAATCCGTAGGATAAGTGAATTGATTCACTTCCATACCATCGCCATTTCCTCCAGCAATAACACGACCTTCTTTAGCTTCTTTCATCCAACAAACAATTCGATGATTACGAAAATCAGCAATGTAAATATTATCGAATTCATCGACAGTTATTCCCATTGGTTCATGCAATTGCATCAATTGATTACCTCGACCATGACCACCAGCAACAATTGTACCTTGTGATGAATTCTGTGTCCATTTTAATACAACATGATTCACATAATCTGATGTATAGACTGAACCATCATTGCCAAGAGTAATATAATTAGGAGTTGAATTGACACGTGTTTGATTCAATTCAAAATAACCATGTGAAATCACGGTTTCAATACTAATGCCATTTTTCCATCGTTTGATTTGATTATCTCTGTTGCCGACAATGTATAAATATCCATGTTTATCCAAAGCAAGATCTCGACACGAGATATTCGATATAAGAATTTCGAGATCTGTTGTATTCTCGAGAGACCATCGTAGAATTCTTTTATTGGCTATATCACAAATAATTAGTGAATTCGATTGTTTATCGAAAACAATATCTTCTAGATCGACTGAAGATTTTATTTTCCAATTAAATTCATTTCCACCAAGAACAATTCGACCAGCACGAGCATTCGAATTCCATGCCATGATACGATCATTCGATTGATCAGCTATGTAAAGCGTTTGGTTATTATCATCATCATCATTGATACAAATACTCGTTGGTGTACTCAATTGATTTAATTCATCGCCTCGTTCATTTCCTCCAGCTACTGTTATTGCATTTTGTCGCCATTTTCGTGTTTCAATAAGAATATTTTGTTCTAGATTCATACAAAGAAATAAAACACAATTACTTTATTACACAATGTAGAAATATACTTGTTTCTAATTTTACTGTTGTTGCTGCTGCTGTTGTTATTTCCATAGTAGTATCAATTATTATTGTTATTGATGAAGAATTAATTGAGAGTGTTGCTGATGTACTTTCTTTGTTTTGCTTATTCAGAAAAAGAGCTATGAAAATAACAATTATTAAAATAATAATAAGAACAATTGTGGAAATCAATTGACATTTCGCACTTTGACACCTTAAAAATATGGATCAATTATTAAATTCGTATAGTTTTTATATGTATTATAACGTACGGTTTTGGTGTTAGACGAGTTGATGGTCTAGAAATGAATTCAGTTAATGGTGCTACTTGTGTTCTCATTATTTTTTCAACTGAAACATTTTATTGAAGCAGACAAAATATTAATATCAGAACAGATCTTAGTATTTGCCTTCAAATAGGGCGAGATTAAAAATTAATTTTCTGATAAAATTGTCATTTGTTGATTTCATTGTAATTATACAAAACAGGTTAATACCCAGATACGTGTGTACTATTCCTTGTTACTCATAATAATCTGTAATAGAAGACAAAACATAGGACACCGTTTGTAGACGTATACAGCATGAGTCATGTGGCTTTCCCAAGGTGACTGCGTCATGACTCAAGTATAGTTATATATATAAAGAACAGCGACAGTTTGAAATTAACACAGAACAAAAAAAAAGAATGCAAACAGTACGTGAAGTCGAACTTATCAAAGCAAATGAAGTTAAACTAGAACATGATTCCGAAAGTCGAACATTACGAAAACATTTTCTCATTGTTGCTGGTCTTTTTCTCGTATGTGATTGCCAAAGAATATATATTTCTAATTAAAAAAATGAATTCATTGTCTAGACTGTTTATTCGATCGATTGTATATTCGGGATGTGTATTTATCAATCACAAAAATCTATTCAAATGATCGGCACATTTCTCACAATAGTCTTGGCGTTGTTATTCTATAAATTCAGTATCCATGCAACTAAACAATCACTAGTAATTGCCTTGCGCATTGTAATAAGTTTACTTTTGACCTTAATTGATTATTTAAAAAATCATCTGTTCTGTTTTTTTAGTTAACTTGGTTAATTGTTATACAACATATATGCATTGATATTCTATTTGTACATTATTTTTATACTATAATTTATATTAATGTAACTGAATTGATTGTCTGCTGGATTGTATTAAGATTTCTTGTTTTTCTATTTTGTACAGTTGTTTATATTTTAATTTCATCGGTTGCATGAAAGAAAAAATAAAAAAGTTGTTGTAGATATTATTCATTTTTCTTTTGCTTTCGAACGACAATTCCTTGACTTGCCGTTCTCGATATCATTAGCGACGCATCGTATAGTAGGCGATTAACGAAAACTAAGATAGTGTTTGGATACAGTGTTGTTTTTCCTCTTCCTCAGTTCTCGGTTATCTTGACATAACCGAACAGTACAAAAAAAAACATATAAATTCTAGGACAAATCAGAAATTGCAAAGGTTATCATGGGAGATAATCCAAATGTATCAAGTATTGCATCCGCATCACCAAGTAATAATTCACGAAATAAACGAACTCGCCGACGTCTCATCATCTTGCTCAGTTTGTCAATTGCATATGTAATAAATTTTATTGATTATTATAAAAGATATTCTTAGATCAAATTTTATTTAGATATTTGTACTCTGTGCAGCGTCTGCATTCTTTATTTCGGGACATAATGGCGGAATAGCAACAGCAATCATTGTTTTCATCTTTTCAATTGTCTACTATGGTTTTTGCCTTGCGAGTGTTTATCGCTCTTCAGTTCGTGGATTACGTATCGTATGTTTTCAATTCGCAAATCTTTCGAAGAATCTATCTATTGAGTATTTAGTCTGCATGGATCGGTGTCATTCTTATCGTTCTCATATTCATTGGAACAGGATTCTTCTATTCGGTTGTTATAGTAGGTGCCGTAGTTACTCAATGTGAACTCAATAATTTAAAACAAGATTCACTTCCTGATTTATTCGGAATCCTTATCCTTATAACTATTTGTTTAGCAATTGACATAGTTCTCTTAGTGAGTATTCAAATATATTGTCTTGCTGAAATTTTTCAAGAAATCTGTTTTTTTTTAGATTTTCATTGTTTTACTCGCATTTAAAATGGCACGACTTATTAAAGTCAACTAACTATTTTGATCAATTCTTTTTCATTAATAAACACAGTTACTGATATTTACACAATATCTTGAAAAAAAAAGAAAAATGATAACCGAAAGCTTCCTATTTTTATATACGTATAATATTTAGATAGACATTTTCTTGTTCTTCCTCTTTTCTTATTCGCATCTTTTTATGGTACATATATAAGAAAAACAGTATAACCAATTGGATCCACTG
>ERZ778026.2414-NODE-2414-length-19662-cov-100.433009_pt1 | contig 19662 bp, 20 predicted proteins | sample MGYA00375756_ERZ778026 | MGnify/ENA primary metagenome ERZ778026 (study PRJEB29350, sample SAMN05389820) | bioreactor metagenome | isolation source: Ammonium sulfate bioreactor | place: South Africa: University of Cape Town | collected 2014-02-18 ... | reverse complement strand
ACTCATTGAATTATTCCGAAACACAGAAATCTTTAGTAAAAGGCGAAAGATTTTCGTGTGATTGTTTCGGAATCAGAGTTAACCTTATTCGAAGGCATGTTCGATGATTATAAATATCAGATGTTAACAGAAATTGCATAGTTGATATATATATATATTCTTCTCTTTTGTCTTTCCTTCGAATGATGACGTATGTTTATCTGATTGTTTGTTTTTGTTAGGGAACGAATTTTGTCGATGATAATGTCACGCCAAATAAAGAATATGAATATCGTGTTACTGCAGTTAATGATGCAGGTCCAGGTGAACCAAGTGACTCATCTGACGGTATTCTAGCTAAACCAGAAAAAGGTATAATTTGATTATTTTGGTGTTGAATTTTAAAAAAAATTATTTTTCTAGAAAAACCATCATTTGATCTAAGCGGATTGACAGGTGGTCTTGGTAAGAAAGAACTCCGTGTCAAAGCTGGCGAACCAATTACGATTAATTTGCCGATCAATGGTTCACCAACGCCAGTTGTCACTTGGACGAAAGATGGCGAAACTGTTCAACCATCTCGAGAGTTTGTTGATTGAGCATTTTCATTGATCGATTGATGAGATTTTGTTTTGAATTTAGTACTCAACTTGAAAGTGATGATCTTCATGCTAAATTACATAAACCATCTGCCAAACGTTCGGATACAGGAAAATACAAAGTTCAATTGAAAAATGATTCAGGCGAAGATGAATGCGATATTGATGTTATTGTTTTGGACAGACCTGCAGCACCCGAAGGTCCTTTAGAAGCAACAGGAACCACAACAGATTCGGTTTCATTACAATGGAAACCACCCAAAGATAATGGCGGTGGTGATGTCACAGGTTATATTATTGAAAAATGTCCGGAGAATTCCGATCGATGGGAAAAAGTTCCCGGCGTATTCAATCAACCGAAAGGAACTGTCAAAGATTTAGAAACAAATAAAAAATATAAATTTCGTGTTAAAGCCGAGAATATCTACGGCGTCAGTGAACCACTCGAAACAACGAGTAGCATCGTTGTTAAACCACCTTATGGTAAAAACTCAAACAAATCTTTTTCTCATTGATGATGAAATTTTATGTTTAGATCCACCGGATGCACCTGACGCACCTGAAGTCGCTGAATATAACTCGAATTACATCAAATTAAAATGGGATAAACCGAAAAAAGACGGTGGAAATCCAATAACTGGTTATAATGTTGAAATGCGTCCGAAAGGCAGTAATAATTGGACGCCTTGCAATACATATCCAACAAAAGCAACAGAATATACAGCGTCTGGTTTACGCGAAGGTCAAACATATGAATTTCGTGTATCTGCAATAAACGGTGCAGGACCAGGCGCGCCATCGAAACCAAGCAAAGCACAAAAAGCCGAAGTACCTATCTATCCAGCTGATGCACCCGATCAACCTAAAGTCGATAAGATAACCAAAGATTCCGTGTCACTTTCATGGAAGAAACCATTGAATGATGGCGGAAGTAAAGTCACGGGTTATATCATTCAAAAACGTTCGCCCAATGGGTAAAGAATTGCGCAAAGTTGTTGTTCGATTTTAATGTTTTCTGTTTTTCAATAGCGATTGGAACGATGTTGCTGAATTACCAGCACGTGATCAATCGTATACAGTACCGAATTTGAAAGAAGGCGAAGACGTATCATTTCGTGTCATTGCTGTCAATGGTGTCGGACCGAGTGAACCGAGTCGACCGACAGATTCGATTACTGTTCAAGATCAGCCAGGTTCGATCGAATGCAGCGATTGAAAAACAACACGAAATCGATTTTGTTTTCTAGAAAAACCGTCGTTTCTTGATTTGAACGGTGTCAAAGATATTACCGTTAAAGCTGGTAAAGACTTTGAAGTTAATATACCGTACAAAGCAACGCCTAAACCAACAGCTCAATGGTCAGTCAATGATCAAGATTTCAATGAGAACGATCATGTCAATCTCAAAGTACGACGAACATCCGAGAGATATTCAACGAAGAATTGTTTTCTTCTCTAGTTGTTAGATAATGTTGTTTCATTAGTCAATCGTAAAGCTGAACGAGGAGACGCAGGTTATTATAAATTAGTCTTACGCAATAGTGAAGGTGCAAATCAAGTACAATTTCGTGTTCATGTTCTTGCACCTCCAACGAAACCAGAAGGACCCTTAGAAGCAACAAATGTCACTGCTGAAGGATGCACATTGAACTGGAAAGCACCAGTAAATAGAAACCCGATTTGTTGTTTTTTTTGTTGATAAACTGATGTTTGTTTTAATAGAAAGACAATGGTGGCGATGAAGTCAAACATTATATTGTCGAAAAACGTGAAGTTGGAACAGATAAATGGGCGAAAGTCGGTCCGTCCGTTCCAGGCACGACATGCGATGTTAAAGGATTAGATGAAGGCAAAAATTATGAATTTCGTGTTGTTGCTGAGAATGAAAATGGTCTTTCTGAACCGTTAGTTATCGATTCTCCAGTCAAAGCTAAATGGCCGTTTAAACGACCTGATGCACCGGGCACGCCGGAATGTGCTGATCACACAAGTGATTCAATCACATTGCAATGGACACGACCGGAAAATGACGGAGGAAATCCAATACGAGGCTATATGATCGAAAAGAAAGAGAAAGGAACTGATCGATGGATTCCGTAAATGAGTTTTGCATTTTGAAATTTAGGACAATGATTTGTTTAGAGTGAATCGTGAGCCGACATCGGCTGTCGAATATACAGTTCCGAATCTGATCGACGGTCGAGAATATGAATTTCGTGTTGCAGCCGTCAACAAAGCGGGTCCAGGCGAATTCGGTAAAATTCGAAAGTCGCTTTTTTGAAGCTAAAAAAAAACTATTTTCTGATTTCAGCTAAAACCGACGGGCCTATTCAAGCTCGTCCACCTGACGTCGCTCCTCGTGCGATTGGTTTCAGTGCTTTCAATCCCAAGGAAATCGTTGTTCGTGCTGGTGAAGATCTCAAAATCTCGGTTCCTTTCGTTGGTTCACCGTCACCACAAGTTACATTTGCTAAAGACGGCAACGAAATTAAGCCCGATGGAAACACTCAAGTCACAGTTAAAGACGGACTTGCTGAACTTATCGTACCGAAAGTGAAAACAACGGATTCAGGACCGTATACATGCACTTTGAAGAATCATCTCGGCGAAGAAACTGTGCCATTGAAAGTCATCGTTGTGGATAAACCAGGTTGAATTCGATTTTTATATTGAAAATCGAAGTTTTGATTGATGAAATCGTTTTAGATACACCCGAAGGTCCGTTGGAAATCAGTGACATTCGTCCTGATTCTTGTGTTCTCGCTTGGAAGCCACCGAAGAACGAGAACGGCTCGCCAGTGACCAATTACGTCATCGAAAAGTTCGACACGAAAAAAGGCGACTGGCAAAAAGTGTCGAGTTACTGTCGAGTTCCTTATTACGAAGTGACAGGTCTCAACGAAGGTTCAGAATACAAATTTCGTGTTTCAGCCGAGAATCTCTACGGTCAAAGTCAACCACTCGAATGCGAGAAGCCAATTATTGCTAAACATCCGTTTACTGCGCCGCAAGGACCAGCAAATGTCGATGTCGACAAACAAACCGAAGATTCAGTGACATTGAAATGGAATAAACCGAAAAACGATGGCGGATCGAAAGTTCTCGGCTATCAAGTCGAAATGAAACGACCCGATAGTGATCATTGGGATATCGTCAATGATTATCCAATCAAAGGAAATGATTTCACTGTCAATAATCTACAAACAGGAAAACCGTATGAATTTCGTGTTAAAGCGAAGAATGCTGCTGGCTGGGGCGACTATTCAACTCTCGATAGTCCGGTTACACTCAAACCTGACAGTGGTACGTTCTTATCTCTCGATTTATACCAATTTCATTTTCTTCTTTTTTTGGTAAAAATAGTTCCACCTTCATCCCCAAGCATGCCGGAAGTTAAAAAAGTCGGTAAAAACTACGTTGAATTAGCTTGGACACCGCCGACGAATGATGGTGGTGCAAAGATCTCTGGCTATATCGTCGAAAAGAAACCGATCGGCAGTGATCTATGGACAAAAGCTGTGCCGTATAACATTCTCGATAGCAATGTTGTTGTCAATGATCTACCCGAGAATGGCGAATATGAATTTCGTGTTAAAGCAGTTAACAAAGCCGGCGAAGGTGAGCCGAGTTCGACCACTGGCCGAGTCAAAATCACCGAATATCCAAATGGTCGAGCGCCGACCTTCGTTAAAAAAGCGACGGATGCCACAGCACCAGCCAATGGCGAAGCAACATTTACGATTGAATATGATGCCAATCCCGCACCTGAAGTGAAATGGTTTCGAAATGGTATTGAACTGACATCTGGTGGTCGATATCGAATTACGACGAAACCAGATGAATCGAAATCAACATTAGTCTTTGTTGATGCTTGGGACAATGATAATAATGCGAAGATTACATGTGAAATCGTGAATCCATTAGGCAAGGAGAGTTGTGAAGCAGTTTTACATGTGAAAAGTAAAAGAGAATTTCTTTGTTTTTGAAATTGAGAAGAAGAAAAAAAATGAATGTTTCAGCTCCACCGAGAATACCACGAGAACCCGATGATCAACGCGTTCAATTAGGCGATACATTGAAAGTTAAGATTCCGATAACTGGCAAAGGACCATTTACATTCAAAGTTAAGAAAGACAACGAACCATTAGCCGATGATGATCGTGTTCGAGTTCAAGAATTCGATGATTTCATTGTTGTGACAATTCCTGACGCCGAACGAGACGATGCAGGCAAATATGGTATCAACATTGCAAATGATGCCGGCTCGTGTACTGTTCCATTGAAAGTCAAAGTTGCTGCACCTCCATTGCCGCCTCAAGGCCCATTGGATGTGTCCAATGTCTCGAAAGATCGAGCAACACTCTCGTGGAAACCACCAGCCGATGATGGCGGCAGTAAAGTCACGGGTTATGCTGTCGAAAGACGAGACACATCGAAAGGACCTGATGCTTGGATACCGGTTACACAGAATTGTAAAGATACAACATTTACTGTTCCATCGTTGCTCGATGGACATGAATATGAATTTCGTGTTATGGCGATTAATGAAAATGGCACGAGTGAACCATTACGTTCATCGTCGCCTGTCACTGCTCAACTACCGTTCAGTATGTTTGTTTTTGTTGAAATCGATTGATTGATTTTTGTTCGCTTTCAGAACCACCTGGTGCACCTGGCCAACCGGAAATTGAAGAATTAACAAATAATTCAGCGACAATTACTTGGGATAAACCTGTTTCTGATGGCGGTAAGATGGTTAATCTCTGAATTTGAGTTCAATTCAATGGTTTTCTTAGGTGGACCTATAACTGGCTACTGGATTGAAAAACGAGAACAACACACTGATCGATGGGTTCCAGTGAATATTGCGCCATGTCAATCGACTCGATACACAATTCCATCGCTAGTCGAAGATCATAATTATGAATTTCGTGTTATTCCAGAGAATGAAGCTGGACGAGGAACACCATCAGAACCATCGAAATTAACTAAAGTAAATTTCATTGATCGAGCAAGAATTTCCTTTTAAAGAAAAATGATTTCCGTAGATTAAAGATCCAAATGCTGCAACTCCACCTGAATTTCTCAAAAAACTAAAAGATGCCGAAGGTAACGAAGGCAAAACCATTCGTTTAGAAGCCGAAGTCATCGGCACGCCCATGCCCGAAGTCGAATGGTACAAAGGCACCAAAGAACTTTCAAATAGTCCGAAATACAGCATCACTCGTGAAGGTGACAAATGCATTTTAACAATAAATAACGCGACACCAGACGATGTCGATGAATACAGTATCAAAGCTCGAAACAAAGGCGGCTCGAGAATGTCTCGATGCAATGTTAAAGTTCGTTCGCCACCGAGATTTCGTTTGCCAGCGAAATATCAAGATGTTCTCAATTACGACAAAGGCGAGCCGATTGTCATCAAAATTCCTTATACAGGCTGTCCGTTGCCGAATGTCACGCTGACAAAAGATGGCAAAGATTTAACGAACGACAAAAATGTTTCGATCGATGTCAGTGATCGAGCGATTACATTGACAATTCGAAATGCAGATAAGAATTCAAGTGGACCCTATAAAATTAAATTAGACAACGATCTCGGCGAAGACGAAGCAACTCTACGTATTCGTGTATCAGGTTTGATGAAATTTGCCGAGAAATGTTTTAGAAATTTCGAAAATCATAGATGTTCCGGGCGCGCCAACTGATCCGAAAATCGAATCGGTTTCGGGTGAATCCGTTGGTTTAACCTGGACGCCACCGGAAGATGATGGCGGCAGTTTTATTTCGAATTATTTAGTTGAAAAACTCGATCCTGACACTGGCAAATGGACTCGTGCGGCAACAAGTCGAGTACCACGTTGTACAGTCGAGAATCTTTTGCCGAACAAACCGTATCAATTTCGAATTCTCGCACAAAATGTTCATGGTTCAGGTGAACCGTCTGAACCGACGAAGACTGTTCAAACCACTGGTAAAACAAAACGAAGGATTGATTGAATGAGGAATTTGTATGTTTAGATTCGGATGCTAATCGACGACGACGTTCGAAACTAGATGACGATCTAGCTCGACGACGAAATCGAGATTTACCAAAATTAGACAACTACGATCGATGCTGTAAGTTCAATTCTCATTTTGACAGAAAAGGAAAAACTAATTTATTATTTCAGTTTGGGATATTTGGGACAAAGGTCGACAACCAGCTCGTGCGACACTCAAACACAAAAGTATCTACGATGATTACGATATTCTCGAAGAAATCGGCCGGTAAACTCTTCCTTTATCTGTCATTTTGCAAGAGCTCATCATTTTTCTTTGCAGTGGTGCATTCGGTGTTGTTCATCGTTGTATCGAAAAGGCGACGGGCAAAACTTACGCCGCCAAATTCATTCCGACGTTGACACCCGCTGATAAAGCGACTGTCCGTCGTGAAATGGAAATCATGATGGATCTAAATCATCCGAAATTGCTTCATCTTCATGATGCATTCGAAGATGACGTCGAAATGGCCATGGTCACTGAATTCGTGGCTGGCGGCGAACTATTCGATCGAATCGCCGATCCCAACTACAAAATGACCGAAGCCGAAGCCATAAAATACATGCGACAGATCTGCCAAGGTCTTCAACACATGCACGACAATAATATCGTTCATTTAGACTTAAAAGTAAAAACAAAAACGCGAATATTTTTGAAACTTTGTTTGTTTTTCTCGTTCAGCCGGAGAATATCATTTGCGAAACGAAGAATAGTACCAATGTCAAAATATGCGATTTCGGTTTGGCAACGAAACTCGATCCGAATGAAGTTGTCAAAGTCAGTGCAGCGACTGTTGAATTCGCTGCACCGGAAATCGTTGATCACGATGCCGTGGGATTCTATACGGACATGTGGGCTGCCGGTGTACTTGCTTATGTTATTCTAAGTGGTTTATCACCGTTTGGTGGCAAAGATGATGATGAAACAATGGACAATATTCGTAAATGTAATATAAGATTTCCGGATGAAGCCTTTCGAGATATATCCGATGAAGGCAAAGATTTTATCGAGAAACTTTTATTAAAAAATCGAAAGTAAAATCTATCGAATTGAAATCGAACGAATCTAGTTTTGTTTTTTTGTTCTATTCGTTAAGTTCTCGGATGACAGTCTACGATGCTCTTGATCATCCATGGTTACGTGAAGATCGACCTGAATTCGACTCACGTATTCCATCGAGTCGATGGGATGACATTCGTCAACGTACTCGAAAACGTTACGCCGACTATCCCGATCCAACAGTTGGTCTCGGACGTAGTGCAAATTGGAGTTCATTACGAAAGAATCAACCACAAGATTATAAAATCTACGATAGTTTCTGGGGTAAAAATCTCAAATGTTTTCGCCGTTTGTTAATTCTTCTTGGTTTAGATCGACGTGAAGCTGCTCCACGATTTACTCTACGTCCTCGTAATGCTCATGTCTTAGAAGGAAATAATGCCGAATTCGATTGTCGTATCATTGCAGTCTCACCACCAGTTGTATCTTGGTAAAAAACAAACAAAAAACTCAGAATAAACCGTCAGTTTTTTTGTTTCCTATTCAGGTATCGAGATAATCAAGAAATTCGTCAATCGACGAAACATTTGAAAAAATACGATCGAAATAATTACAAACTCGAAATCAAACGTTGTCTACAAGAAGATAAAGGCGAATATATCGTTCGTGCATCGAACAGCTACGGCGAAAAAGAATATTCTGTCTTTTTAACAGTCGAAGGTGAGTATTCGAAAATGAATTCGACATTGACGATTATCATTTGTTGATTGATTATATCAGCGTTTTGTCCTTTTTTTCCCTTCTTCTACCCGTTAGGATAAATGCATCCTAATGAACTCTTTAACTCAACAGATTATATAATCGTTCGTCTTTTTTTTTCTAACGAGATAAACGCAAACCATCTGTAATATACGAGTAGACTACGAGAAAATCGATTTATCAATCTCAATATGTAGATTAGAAAAATATCTAAAAAAGGATTTTCGGATCGATATCGATTTGCTCGTTTCTAATGAGACTCTTGACTTTCAATATTGTGTCGGTGGTTATTATCAACATCATCAGTCTCTATATCGAGCGAACGTGTATGTCCTTGGAGTCAACGTTTTCTTTCTTCTTAGATCGTAAACAGAGCAATAGTTGAGAGATAAAATATCCTTATTATTTATTTATTTTTCTCGTTTTGTTGTTCAATTAATTTGATCAATATATACACACATATAATTAAATCTTATAGAATAATATAAGACCAAAAGAAATCCTTTCAAATCAAGAGAGAAAACGACCTAAAAGCCTTGAAATGATTGACATGTTGCAGGCAGTAGGCAAGTTCTGTATTGAAAACAATTTAGAGAAACGAGATGTTGTTTTTCTCATTAGATGAATACGAGTCGAGCAAAAAAGAAAAACGAGCAGATATATCGGGATTGGTAATATCTAACATAGAAAGAAAAGTAAGACGATACGACGTACAGGCAGGATACGAACTGCTTTTGTTCTGTTTCTCTCTCTCTCAGAAAATATCTTGATAATGAAAAACGACGCGAAGGAAAAAAGAAAAGAATAATTAAGGATATGGATACTGGCATAGATGTTGTTGTTGTTGTTGATTTGCGATGGTGGTAGCCAAGAATATACTAACATATATCGTCGGCAATTTACCAAAAAAGAAAGAGAACGGAAGTTTGTTGTATCCGTCTTTGCTATTCTTATGTGTTACGTATGTACGAGAGTGCGCGCCTTCTCTCGTCCGCATAATAATGATGATGTTGCTCGATGAGAACCAATACCGTTGAGTCGAACAGATATTTTATGTATACGTATGCACAGGAAACGATTCAAGGGACATGATATATGTGCTTTCTTTGGCATCTATCTATGTGTTCTAATAGAATCAGCATGGAGAAACGAAGCAACCAACATATGTGGTGCCAACAACTCTCTCGTCTTTCATGCGGTTTAGATTGCCTTTTTTTTGTCCTTTCTTGTATCTCTCATTCTCTCATTTTCTCGTTCTCTCTCGTTTGTTGTTTTTTTTACCATCACTGTTCGACTGACATTAGTGCTGTAATAGAGAGAGAGAGATGACCAACTATTACTACGATTTATCGTCGACCTACTCGAGTTTTTCACGTGTTATGTTCGGTGGTTCACCGAGATATCACAATTTCGAAACACCGTACGCCTATCGAACACTCTACCGACAACGAATTCTTCAACGACCACATTCAGTCGGTCCATCTTGTAAGCAAATCGATTAGAGAGAATTCTCGAATTAATCCGATTGCTGTTGTTTTGTTTATTATTTAATATCAATTTTCTATTGTCTGAATTTGTAGCTCTTCCTGAAACAATTCGACTCGAACATCGAGATGTTAGTTATACACGACGTCCTGTGCAAGATACCACAGCTGAATTATGGAAGGAACCGGATTCGAAACCCGTTTTTACATTTATGCTTCGACCACGTCTTATTCAAGAAGGCATTGGTGTCAAATTGATCTGCTGTGTTACGGGTAAACCACCACCAAAGGTACAATGGTTTAAAGAACGAACACAATTAAGCGATAACGATTCACATTATTTAACATCCTACGTTCACGGTGTTTCCACCTTGGAGATTACAGCATGTGAAACAGCCGATAGTGGATTGTTTCGTTGTTATGCGACAAATCCCTTGGGTAGCGATGAAACTACTTGTTTACTTCATGTCGAAGGTAAACAAAAATATCAATGAATTTGCTTTTTGTTTTTCTCTCGGTTTTTCGTTAAATAGAAGTACGACGTACACGACGTGCTCATTCAGCTCGACCAGGCGATGGTGATACATCGCGTGGTGGTAGTCGACAACCATCACCTGCCCGTTCGTCAGGTAGAGATGCGAGCTGGCGTGATAAATTAGGCGCTGGTGAGAAGCCAAGTCGCGATACTCTTGACGTTGAAAAGCCGAGTAAGTCGTATTTTTAACGATTATTGATTAGATCTTTTCTGACAAATGTTATCTGAAAAACAAAGTTTTTTTTGCCGTTTTTTTTATCTCGACGATAATTATAAATGTATAATTCTCTTGTTGATTAACCGAAAGAAAAAGAAAAAAAAAGAGCACTGATAAATATCCAATAATAAATATTTAGAACGCAAAGAACGACGTGATCCACCGAAATTCACCGAGCAACTTTCAGATGTGACTGTTTACGAAGGTAAAAAAACAAAAAAAGAATTCATTCATCATTCGAATTCATTCAGGTTCAACTGCTAAACTTCGTTGCGAAGTCAAAGGTAAACCATCACCAAACATCGAATGGTTGAAGAATGGCGAAGTAAAATTCGACTTAACAAAAAAAAACATTCGTAATTCCATTTCTTGTTCAGGTTCTTGCAATTGAAGCTCGTATTCAACAAAACTATGAAGATGATGTTGCAACATTAGTTATCAAGAAAATAACTCTTGAAGATAATGGCGAATATCTTTGCCGAGCAACAAATGAAGAAGGTTCAGACACCTCCAGTGCACAGGTCACTGTTAAAGGTACTTTTTTGTTTTTTGTTAAATTCATAGAAAAATGACATTTTTTGTCTAAAAAAATTTCAGCTCATGTACCTGGTGAAAATGAAGAGGCTTATGCTGCATCATTAGCTCAAGAAGATGGACAAGCAGCTTCTGCTGAAGAGCCAGCTCTTGTTTCAGCTGCACCTGAACCAGCCGACGGTGTTGCCAGTGATACAGTTGCTAAAGTCGAAGAACCACTTCCGACAGAAGCTGTTGCTGAAACACCCGAAAGTGCAAATATTTCAACTGAACCAGCACCTGTTGAAGCACCAGTCGGTTCTGAACCAGCTCCAACACCAGCTGCCGAACCTGAACCAGCACCAGCACCAGCGCCAGCGCCCGAACCCACACCTGAGCCAGCTAAACCAGCTGCTGGCAAAGCTGCTCCAGGCAAAAAACCAGCCACACCAGCTGCTCCAGAAAAGAAACCATTGGGTCAATCTGCTTTGAAGAAACCCGAACCAGCTAAAAAAGTCGAAGAAAAGAAAGAAACGGCTGTTGCTGCTAAAAAACCAGCTGCTGACGATAAGAAAAAGGTCTTATTACTCATTTGTATATTCTCAATTTGTTTTTATCCGTCTATTTATAGACTGAAGCTGCTGCTAAAGTTGAAGAACCAGCACCAGCACCAGCTGCTGAACCGGAAAAGAAAGCCGAAGAAGCCGAACCGAAAAAGAAACCAGAAGAAGAAGCTCAAGAAAAACCAGCTGAAGCCAAAGCCAAATTCACTAAACATATTAAATCGCAAAATTTAATGGAAGGTGATCCATTAACACTTGAATGTGTCGTCGAAGGTAAACAACAAACTTGTTTGACTTGGCATTTGTTATTTTTCAATCATTAGGTGCCAACGATGCTGAATTAACATGGTTACGAAACAACAAAGAAATACCCGAAAACCCAGACTTTCGACGAGAAAAAGATGGAAATACATATCGATTAGTTGTCACAGAAGTGTACGTCTATCGATCCGATAATACTAGAAATCGAATTCATCGTTTTTTGTTTTGTTTCAGATTTCCTGAAGATTCAGGTATCTTCTCAGCTTTACTTAAAACTCCATCAGAAGGCAGTCCACGTGTGTCATCTTGTTCAGTTATTATTCAAGGTAATTTTGTATCCAATGAATCGATTCAAACAAATCTCTCGATTTCATTTAGCTCGAGATGAAGAACCACTCGATCCTTGCTTCAATCAATTTCCACAAAGTATTAGTCTAGACGAAGGTGGCAAAGCAAAATTCACTTGTAAACTAACTGGTTCATCACCAATGACAGGCAAATACTCTCAATCTTTGCTTGCATTTTGCCATATCTCTCTCTCTCTCTCTTTTTTTACAGCTGAATGGAATTTCAACGGCAAACCACTTGATCGTGAATCAAGTCGATTTGCAATCAGCAATACCGACAATGAATTTTCACTTGAAATTCCTGTTGTTCTATCAACAGACGAAGGTCAATATCATGTAACAGTTTCGAATGATAAAGGCGAAATCACTGCTGCCTACAGTTTACACGCCGATCAATCGTGAAATTAGACAAATAAATACTCGAATAATCTTTACATGTATTTGCGCGTGCGTGTGTTTTTTGTCTATGTGCGGAAAAGATTGAAAACAAGCAAACGAAGAGAAAAAAAAGCAAAACAAAATTATGTTTTTTTTTCATGCTCGTCTATTTTGTATTTTGTTTTTTCTTCTGAAAACCTTTGCCGCTCAACCTTTTACTTTTGTTTCTATTTATGTCTCATGTTCTCTCTCTCTCTCTCTCTCTCTCTCGTAATTATTCTAGAAAATTCTCTTGCCTAACCTGTCTTCTTCTTCTTCTTCATTAGCAGTATACTCATGTGTGCCTGTGTGTGTAAATTGTTACCAAAAAAAAGACAGAAACAACGAGCTACCAGGACAAGACTAGTCTAGCTGAAAATCAATCTTAGATTTATTTCAAAAGAAAGTTCTTCTTCTTCATTTTTTCTTTTTTTTCGAAAAATAAATAAAATATTGAAATCAATTTTCATGTGTTCGTTTGATTTGTTCCCAGAGAATGTTGTATTTTTGAAAGACATCGAGTTTGCCACCATGATGACTGTCGCTGGCACAAGCAAATGCATTCGTTCGATTGAAAAATCGTTCACAATGTCGATCAGCTATGATGTAATTCGACATTGGCAACGGCAAAATCGAGAGATACTCAGGAATAATCCCTCTAATAGAAAACGAGAATGATCGAGTTGTCTTTTCTGTTGTTGAACAGATCAACTTACGTTAAATAAACATCGGAGATTCGAAATGGTCGACAATCGTGATAGATCGTATAGAGAAACGCGTCTCTCGCTTTTTTCGATATTAAATATCCATAACCGGAGAGATATGTGGGAAAATGTTCGCATGGATATTCATCGAGAGTAATTGCGTAACGTGAGAGAACGAGATTGGACGATTGACGAAAGACTCGAGCATGTTCATGTCGATATCCGTAGATCGACAGATCTGACAATTGAAATGAGTTGTTTTTTGACTGATCGACAATAATTGTCGGGAGAAATTTTGTTAATAAAATAAAATTAAAAAAAATATCATCGTCACTTTTGAAGAAATATTTTGCCGAATAACAATATCGAAAAACCCATTCGAATATCGAAACAACTCGATGAGTGACAAGAGTATACTGTTGAGGTAGTTCAACTTGAATGATATCATCGAATAGATCGTTTTCTAATTGAATACTATGAGCTAATGTTTCATCGAAATCGACGAGAAAGAAATATTTGATATTCAATGATGAATATCGTCGAAAGTTCGACTCCGACGCCCATGTTCGTCGAATGGCATCACGTGTTTTGTAATTCTCCGATTTCGAGATGATGATAATGACTAAATCAATCGATTGATTGACACAAACATCGGAATGATCGAGGATAAACTTATGAAATTTGAAGATTTTCTTCGAACTAAAAATAAATTAACAAAGGATTGCCACTCGTTTGTCTTTCTTCTTTGTTTACACATCTGACAAATGACAGATGGAACAAAAACAAGATAAATATAAACAAACAAATTACCGATTGAATATCGAAGTTATCTCTCAGTTTTCAATTAAAAACTCGTTATTACCTCGTCGAACAAATTGATTTGTCTGCCGTTAGATTACGTTGACATTGAAACTCGAACGTTGTGTGTTCTCGAATACGAGAATAAAATCGATTGAGATCTCCGTGATTGTATTCACTTGAGAGAGTTCGTTCGATAGTTTCAATTGGATTTATCGATGAAAAATTATGATAGATTCGTGTTGTCAACGTTTTCTCTTGTTCTTGATTGACGAAATAAATACAACCGATGAGAGCGTTGATCAATAATAAACTTCCAAAGCAATATTTCCATGAATAGGAATTCCCTATATACATTTTGTCTAGTCGTTTTAAAACAACAAAAAGATGATTGATTCTTCATAAAAGAGACACTTATTCACTGTCGACATCTATGACGTAGAATTAGTTTTAATCGAATAAAATATCGTTTTAAAAAGATGAATTTCGTCGTTTTTTTGAATTCGAATAATTTCTGAAATTGAATTCGACATGATGAATTTAATTCGTTTGCGAATAGCCAATTCGAACAAAGTCCATTCTTCACGTGAGGAAAGATACATACTCATCTCATCTTTCAAGGAGATTGGCTTTTTATTTATGAAAATAAATATTCATTTATGCAAGTGTGATCATGGATAATACGTATAGTTATGATTATCAATTTCGTTTGATTGTTGTTGGCGACTCAACTGTTGGCAAAGTCAGTCGAACAAAAGATAATTAATTTGATTTGACGTTGTTTGATTTTTAGTCGTCATTATTACGTAGTTTTTGTGATGGAGCTTTTTCTCAGGATCCGGTAAATTGTTTTCTTTTTGTCAATTGAAACTGAATTTGGATATTTTGTTCAAAGGACCCAACAGTTGGCGTTGATTTTAATGTTCGTACGATCGAAGTCAAACCAGGTGTGAAAGTTAAACTACAACTTTGGGACACAGCTGGTCAAGAACGATTTCGGTTTGAATCGAATTTCGTATTTATACAAACTGAATTTCCCCGTTTTTTTTTCTTTTGAAGAAGTATTACACGTGCTTATTACCGAAATTCAGTAGGTGTGCTGTTAATCTATGATACAACGAACTACGTCAGTTTTACTCACGTAACAAATTGGCTGAATGAAGCTCGAGCACAAATTCAACCGTATCATTCAGTGTTTTTACTTGTTGGAACGAAAATCGACCGAGAATCCGAACGACAAGTTCGAACAAATCGAAAGTTTCATTTGGAAATTGATGTTTGACTTTGATTTTCTTAGGTAACAACGGAAGAAGGGAAAGCATTTGCTGATTTTCATAATATTTCATTTATTGAAACTTCATCGAAATCTTCACTCTACGTTCAGGAAGCATTTGCATTAATCGCTCGAGAAATCTACGATCTTCTAATCGAAGGTCGTATTCATGTACAAAACGGGTACGTTCTTTGAATTCTCTTCATTCTTTTTTTTTTATCTCAAACGTTTGTCTCTTCTAGTTGGGATGGTGTTAAAGCTGGTCCGAAAGCAGCCAATTCATCAAATTCTCCCCCAACTATCGAATTAACTCGGCAAAATCAATCTCGTCGAAGTGGTTGTTGTAAATCTTAAATTATTCTCATTGTCTTGTAAATACTCTCTCTCAAACAGTATTCTCGGAGGACGAATAATTCAATTACACTATTTACATATAAATCTATATCTATATATTTGTTAGGTTGTTGTTTCTTTGTTTTTTTTTCGCGAATAAAAATAAATATCAGTGAAATTCAATCACACACACACACAAATAAACATCCGTTTGGTTGTTATTTTATTGTGAATACTTGTTGCATAGAAAACGAACAAATAAAAAAGAGAAAAACAATAAATACGAGAATCGAGTTCGATGACAAGACGAACTCGATGAAAGATAGAGAGAGGAGATTTGTTTATATTCGTTGCATGTTTCCGAATATCGAAGACTATTGTCGACTTTGATTGATGAATAACCAAGATTTGTACAACTCGAATCCGAAAGTATCCAACTGGCTGTATGAGTTTTCAATGGTTGAATCTAAAATTCAATTGAGATGATGAATTCTTATTTTGTTTTTTCGTTTTCTTACTAAACAAAATGCTCGTGATTGTTCGTAGAGAATAATCGTTCGTTGAAAACGACTGTCTGTTCTCCAAGTCGCCAAACATAGGCCTTTGACTGATGTGATTACTTGCACATCAGGCACGGTTTCATGTCGACATGTTGATGAAAATGTTAGTTCACTTTTGTTTGTCGTTTCACAGCCGAGAGATAACGTCCAAACAGCGGATGAACATGACGAAACAGGAATCGATGGTTGATAGGTATTTAGTGATTTGTAAATGCCCATTTGAGGACAGGAGATATTCGAGGTCGATGAAGGTTTGAAAAGAGTAAAATGCAAATGACTGTCTTTACATCCGTGTTCATCGAAACCTGAATGAAATTGAGTCGTGTTTCTTTTTTTCGAATTGATTAAGAAAGAAGTTTTACCTATCGAAAGATCGACAACGGATGATGAACGAAAAACAAATTTTACGCAATAAAATATCGATGAACTAAACAAAAAAAAATGAACTTTTCTTTAAATGTCAATATCGTGTTTGTTTACCATTGTTCTAAAGATTTTCCTTTGACTCGAATGAATGTTTGTTGATGTCGTTTATTCGATATAAATTTCGTTAATTTAATATCATACAAAATCGTTTGTTCATCATTGATTTTCATCGTCAATTGCGTTTTATTGATCAAAACAACATTCGTATTGATTCCACTTGTTAACCATCGGCCCTGCAACCAATCGGGCAATCGAACAAGCGATTCATAATGTCGATGATGCGTATCTAAGCAGGAGTTTGACGATAGGAAAAGAAAAACGTAATTGAATTACTTGGAATGACATTCAATGCAAGAGCTGATTCACGAGTTAGTAAATCTCGGCAATTATCATCCGTTGATAGATAGACTTCAGTCGGTGGAATAGGCGAATCATCAGATTTAGCTCTTATGTACGAGAAACAAACGAATTTCTGTCGATTGACACTCCGAGCAACAACATAATTTATATTTCCATCGGTGAAACGAGCTAAACATGTCGCTCGAACATCTATAGACAGACAATCGAATGAATTGAGAACGTCTAGTTTTCTCTTTGGTTACCTTGATCGTTCTCACATCTATTGTTATATGACAATTGGAATGTATTCGACATTGAACATTGATGAAATGCTTTTGCTTGACAGATATTATTTGTCTGTTGATCTCGTTCGAAAATCCAGGATTGTTCAAATGGACACGGAATTGATTCGGCATTGTCTAAGCAACAAAATATGAATTAGAAACTCATTTCTCTCGCGGCGCCGGGAGCTCCACTAATTTCCTGTGTTTATTTAGGTCAGTGAACATTCATCTGCTCTATGTATACGAATGTACGTATGTCATGTCGGTCAATGTCTCGTCTCTGTTCACCAGAGAGCAGATTATCACTGTATGCCTATAGGACGTTCTCTTCCTCTTTCGAGCACGCATGCTCAAACCAAGTTTTTTCTTTTTCTATTAATTAACATCGATTGTAACAAACAGGTTATGTATCTAGTCTCTTACCCCGGAAAAGTGTATATAAAACTGTATCAGGCGTGATGGAACCACAAATACGGCCATTGTCGTCATCGTCGGCATCGAAGCATTCGCCTAGAAAGCCAAAGAGAAATCATAATGACATGTGATGATTATTTAGCAACGGAAATTCGAAAGATGATTTCATCTTGCATAAGACATCTATTGTCAAAATACGTCAGTTGTTCAACGGAACTAAGCATGACTACGTGATTGTCTTGCTGCTCTTCTCTTTCAAGATGAAACATTGCATGTGTACAAATATATTGATCGATGATGATCTTACTTTCGCGATATTGTAATGCATTTTCATGTCGAGATATGAATAGAACACAACGTTTGCATCTTGTTTGTCTAGAGAGAGAGAGAAAAAAAAATGAAATTATTTTGTTATGATTCTCATTTTAATCGTTTTTTTTTCTATTGACACACATCTTTGCCCTTTTACTGAGATTAGTTTGAAAGAATGTATTTATTTTTACATCTACGCATGACCCTTTTTCATTCACTTCGCGATTCCAAATCAAACAAACGATGAATCAGATAAGATCTAACCAACTAAGCACATACTCATTATAAAAAATGAACTTGTTTTTGACAGTCTGTTGTCCAACAGCCGATAGACATGTTCCTTTAAATGAACACCATGTATTATTGATTGTTATCAAATCGACAAGACCCGGCTGTATCCATTCGCCGACAAATGGTGCCGATATAAAGCAGGTCGGCGATGAGAGAATTGATGAAAGACCTAAAACAGAAGAACGATAACAGATCATAATCAGACACTAATCGATATTGACATTTTCTCGAGTAATCAATAATCAATAATGAAAAGGAAAAAACAATTTTCTTGTCAACGAAAATTTCTTCACGCATCTAAGCGTGTTAAATGACAAAAGATTTAAATCTTTTTTTTATATTATTATAAAACAATGATGATGATGATAAATGAGCAATTTCATTTTTCGTTTCTTATGCTTTTTTTAATTTATCAATGTACAGTGGTTGTGGTCATCGTCTCAATAAGCACTTGAACCTTTTTTTCTACTTGTTTTTCAAGTGTATGAATGACGCAAGCTCATATAATCCTGACAGACGCATAGAAACAGCCGTAATCAGTTCTTTTTTTTTCTTCATTGACTTGCCAATGGACAGAATAGATATAAACAGAATAAGTGCAATTTTATATAACCATGAAAAAGTGAATGAATGAATATATATTATTGTTATTGTTTCATAATGTACAGACAAAAGAAAGAAAAGTTAATCAATAACATTTTCAAATCTGAAGATATTTGCTCTAAAATCAAGACGGAAATTGAGAATAGAGCTCGCGGAGAGTTTGTCGTCTTATATAAGTTAATTTAAGAAACATTGAGTTATGAAAATGTTTCGGACTCAGTGAGTCGAGATTAGTCGTGTAAGTTGATGCGATTAATAAGCTTCTTTTGATAAATATCTCTCTCGAGGTTGAAATAAAAGTGAAATGAAACTTACCAAAAGTCAGTAACATGAGATTGAAATGAAGGTTTCTACAGGAAATCATTATGTTTCAAATATGCTGTTCATTGTTTTACATCTGAAATGAAAGATGAACAAGCAAATTAAGATGTCTGTGTCGTGTGTTCTATTGTCATCTCAAGACACCTGTTACTTTTATCATTTAAATGCTGAATTTCATGTGCCATCTACTTACGCTTGTCAGATGACAATCATCAATGTAGTCTCTCTCTCTCTCATCATGTCACAGAACTGAACTTAATTGTGGTAATAAAGCAAAACGAGAGAGAGA
>ERZ778026.2385-NODE-2385-length-19850-cov-9.239606_pt1 | contig 19850 bp, 30 predicted proteins | sample MGYA00375756_ERZ778026 | MGnify/ENA primary metagenome ERZ778026 (study PRJEB29350, sample SAMN05389820) | bioreactor metagenome | isolation source: Ammonium sulfate bioreactor | place: South Africa: University of Cape Town | collected 2014-02-18 ... | reverse complement strand
CGATGGCATCCAGACCCGAACCTCCATCGAGTGCCGTCTCTCGATACACGAACGAACAGCAGCTGCTCGAACGCCTGGCAGCCCTTGTAGAGACTCCATTCGATGTCACGCAGCTGCCACCGCCATCCTCCTCATCAACCGAGGTGCAAGTGCCTGATGCTGTAGTGTCCCGCGTCTTCGCAACAGGTACCTGCTACATGATAACCATCTCGTTCGCTCGTGGGACTCATCGATCATGGTGCTAGTCAACGCGCAAGTACGGCAGCGAAGTCGATCCTCCTTCGGCAAGGCATGGCGGCAATCAGCACTCACACGTCTGCAACAACTACGCGCTGCCACATCAGCCTCGTCTTCCACTATCACAACGAGGTATGCTTGATCGGGAGTGCCAGAATCGAGAGCTCTTTGATATTGATCGAATCGCCACAGCGATGCATCACGTATCAAGGCTATTCGCCGACGAAATGAGCGCACTCGCTCGCAGGTCGAGCAGCTCGAAGTACGAAGATCACCATTCATCGCCCAACGATATGTGACTCACACTTGCTCGCCCCCAATCTAGAAGCTGCAGAGTCTCATCGAATCGATCGATCGTTCTCAACGAGCATCGGAACTCGACAGTGCGATGCAGAGCGAGCTCACGACCACGATGCAACTGCGTACGAATGCCGCGAATGCCGCAATGATTGCTGTGCTCACTACCACCCTTGCGCTGACCGCAGTGGAGGAGATCCAAGTGCTCGTGAGCGAGAAGCTCGCCAAGCTACAGCCGCACCAGCGACGCCTCGAGAGTGCCGCTCGCGAGGAGCAATCGCTCGAATCCGACCTCGATGTGAGAGCTGCATTGCTGGCGTTGCCATGAATGTCGCCTTTGTTCAATCGGCGTGAGAGTGTATGAGAGTGTCTATATTGTACGAGTAATGGATGAGTTACCACGAACAAGAGCAACGAACAGTATCGAGGGTTAGCTCGTCAGCTCGATCGCGAAACGATCACAGGGCACACGTTGACGATGGCGGCGGTATTCACTTGGTGTGCTCGAGCACGTAGTCGATCGCGTGCTGGTACTGGATCGGCAGGTGGCGCTTGAACATGTTGTGCGTGATGATGATGTCGGCCGTAAAGTCGAAGGTCTCGTACTCGAGCTGCCAGTTGAGGTCCGGCTGGCCCGAGCGCCACGACGGCGGGTGCACGAAGCGCACCAAGGTGCCCGGCACGACGAGGCGCGGCTGATGATACACGTGCTCCTTGTGGTTCTCGTCGAGATAGATGAAGGTGCCGGTGCGATCGGCGTCGGGCTTGGCGTGCTTGTGGCCGATGTGGTGCAGCTTCTGGCCGATCCTGTCGAGCACCATCATACACCAGAGAATCATCAGCGCCACGAGCGCGACCAGCACCGAGTGATGCTCACGCGCCGACCTTGAGATGATGTTGTGCTTGGCACGTTCGGCCGCGTCCTGGTTGGCCTGTGCGCGAAGCTCCTCGACGCTGCCGAGCGACAGCCGAGGCACGACGTCGACGTCGAGCGCGATCGTCGTGATCACGTCGCGATACGCCACCGAGATGTCGGGCGACACGGTCGACGGGCACGCAAAGGCGTAGCACTCGGTCTTGTACTTGGCGCCATGGTCTGCGGCAGCACACCGAGCGAGGCCACTCAGCCATGCCCTCTCGATCGAGCATTCGCTTGGCGCGTCACGTACCGTGGTGGAACATGAGGGCCACGAGCGATGCAGCGCCAGCACCGAGCGAATGGCCCGTCGTAACGAACGAGTAGCCCGGATTACGCTCGAGCGTCTGCAAGATCAACGGCTGGAGGTTGGCGTACGACTGTCGCGAGGCGTCGAGGATGCCCTTGTGCGACATGCCGTTCGGTGCTCGTGTCGTCTACGTGCAGCACGCTCACGTCAATCATCACTACGAGCCAATCGTAGCTTGCCAGACTCGAACCTTGAATGGCACGTAAGTAGCGATCAAGTCCGTGATCCAGTCCTTGCCAGAGATGCTCGAGCGGAAGCCAGCCACCACGGCCTTGCGCTCGCGATCGACGCCAACGAACCAGCCTGTTTGTGTTTGTGCGCGACTGTGCGTCAGTCACAGCTTGATTGATTCGATTGATTCGATTGGTAACGAACCAGGCACAAAGTCCGTTCGATCAGGCAGCAACGGGAACCAGCCGTCAATGTAGTCCTCGGGCGCCATGCCCGTCGCCTGGAGCACGGCTTGCTTGTTGTCGATTGGTACCGCGCCAGAATCAAGGTGCTGCAGTGGCTCATGATCATCGATCAATCTCTCAATCTCTCAATCTCGAGCTGCGTTGAGTTGAGCTACGAGACGTACGATGACCTTGGAGATGCGGTCCTTGTCCTGGCCGATGTAAAGCCATCCGAGAGCTCCGAGCGCGTACTTGAAGTAGTGCGAGATGCGCGCCACGAGGTCCTACGACACGCCATGATGGTCACATGCCATCGCGCATCAGCAGCCACTCATCGCCTCGGGTCTTGATATCTCGTCTCGACGTACCTTGTCAGTGACGACGTTTCCGCTGCGAAGGTCTTCGCGATGCTTGTGCCTCTCTGTTTCGAGGAGGATATCAACGACCACATCATCATCGTCGCCATTCGATGAGCGAGCAATGAGACAGCTGACTCGATGGAGTCGATGTCGTACCGCTATGGAAGAAGGCGATCGTGTCGAACAGCGAGCCATTGAAGCCGTCGATGACCTCCTTGAGCGTGTGGAGCACCTCGACGTCGTGCTTGATCACGGCTGCAGCGTCGGCGCATCGATCAATCATCGCGCCCGCTCCCGCATCACTCAATATCTTGTGGCTTGAGGTACACGTACATCCAATGCCGGCAGCCGAACGCGACGGCGTGAGATCGCCCTCGAGCGGCACCGCTTGGCTGTCGGGCTCGAAGATGTTGTCGGCCTCCGAGTGCTTCGCCGCAGCCACCGGCTCGACCGCAACCACGTCGTCGCTGGTGGCACTGCTACTGCTCGCGACGCTCGCTGACGCCGACGCCGATGCGCCTGCCTCTGCGAGGACGTGCAGGTGGTGGTCGTGTTGGTGCGCCGGCGGAGTGTGCGAGCACAGCGCCACGGGCTTGGGCGATGCAGCACACGAGGCCGCGACGCCGAACATCGACAACAGGCACTCGAAATCATCGCCATCATCGTGCTCTGGGCTGGCCGCAGCAGCGGCAGCAGTGGGAGTCGTAGCAGCAGCCATATCGTGGTGCGAGAGCGAGCGAGCAACGAACGAATGGCGCTCTGGCTCGAAGAGACCCGCCTAAAAAGCTGGACGGCATTCTCGCTCGCTCGCGATTGGTCGGATTTTTGACGAGCTGTCCACCTTTCCGTCTGACGAGTGGTTGTCCTGTCCCACACGCCAGATCCTCCAAACCAACCAGATATCTCTCTGCTTGCTGTGCCGGTTGACCTCGAGGATGAGCTGGGTGATTGGTGTGTCGATCTACATGGTGGGTTCGGTGTCGCTGAACTTTGGTACCAACCTCGTGAAGCTCTCACTCGCGAGAAATGCGCTGCTGCCCGAGAACAAGCAGCGAGCGAGCGTGATGCAGCCACTGTGGCTCGTCGGTACGCACGGCGCGCAAGGTCGCCTCGCGTTCAGAGGCCTGACTGGCCGGCTGTATAATCGTAGGCATGGCCATCTTCCTGATCTCGACTGTCGCCAACTTTGCGGCGTTCGCGTTCGCGTCACAGAGCTTGCTCTCGTCCGTTGGATCAAGTACGACCTCTCTGCCATCTCCTCGAGCGCGCTTGTGACAGGGTGTCCTTGTTCCTGCGCTCACGAGTCTGCCTGGCTCAACAGTCCAATTCGTATCGAACCTGATCCTGAGCCGAGTGTTGCACAAGACCAAGATCACGAAGCTCGCAGTGGTCGGCACTTGTCTCATCATCGTCGGCAACGTTGTCATCGTGATCTTTGGCGCCAAGTCGTCGGCGACCTACACGGTCGAGCAGCTCAAGGCGCTGTACACCGAGCTGGCGTTCCTCGTGTACCTGCTGGTGATGTCGGTGCTCGTGGCCGTGGTGTGGGTGCTGTACAAGCTTGCGCGCCTGGCCTACAAGCGCCAAGCCACCTCGCCGACGAACGTCATCAACACTCGCCTGGTGCCGCTGGCGTACGCGCTGGTGTCGGCCAGCATCGGCACCTTCTCGGTGCTGCTCGGCAAGTCTTTGTACGTGCGCTCGATCGCGGGCGCCGCTGCCACAGTGACGCTGGCGCTGACGATTCGTCGGGGCAGGTCGATTCTGTTGCTGCTGACCCTCAAAGGCTCGAATCAGCTCACGCAGCTGTTCACGTACCTGGTGCTGTTCGTCTTTGTAGTAATATCGGTCTTCTGGGTGCGGTGTCCCTTCCCCGCCGGTAACACGACCGACCGAGCTTGCTCACACTAACCCGCTCTTGATGGCACCATTGTGAGCAGCTGATCCGACTCAACGCCAGCCTGCAGAAATTCGATGCCGTCTTCATCGTGCCGACCATGCAGGTCTTCTGGATCCTGTTCTCGGTGCTGTCGGGAGGCATCTACTACCGCGAGTTCGTGGCCTTTGCGTGGTACCAGTACCTCGGCTACGCCATCGGAATGCTGCTGCTGGTCATCGGCGTGCAACTCCTGGCGCCGAGGGCTCCGAGCGACGCCAAGGCAGCGGCCGCCAGCAAGAGTGCCGCCGAGCTGTCGGACGAGGACCTCGAACAGCAGATCGACGACGAGTTCCGAAGAGAGCTGGCTGACATGGCGTCGATGGTGCCGCCACCGCCAATGCCGCCAGGAAGCTCGCCGTATGCCATCTTGGCCCACGCACAACACGACGACAAGTCGCCGTCCTCCTCGGCAGCGTACGGCGAGCCGATGTGGTTCCCGCTGCAGACCTACCTGCCGCACCCGCTGGTACAGCTCGAGCACGCACAGCGACAGCGACAGCACGAGCAGCAACTCGCGCAGCAGGTTCCGGACCGACCGCCACCGCTGCCGCCTCGTGCTCCGCTCAACTCGCCGTACGCCATCTTTGCATCGCCGGCACCACAGGTGCAGTTCTCGATGCCACACCGGCCGCTACCACCAGTACCTCCTGCTCGTTCGTACGTGCCCGAAGTCGCTGGCGTCGTCAACGTCACTGCCACTGCATCATCATCTACGCGACCTCGAGCGTACACGTCGCCTCTGATGGCGTTGCCAGTTGGCATCGAGTAGTGCGAGCCGCCAACGTAGCGTACGAATGTAAATAAAGACTGGCGCATGTTCTGATGATGGTGCTGGTGGAGAGGTGGCAGTAGAGATGGAAAGGTAATACACGGGTATGCGAGCCAGCGCATCGATGCGTTAGCGAGCGGGAATGAAAGTACGAGCCAGTAGAACATACTGAGAGACTGAGAGAGAGAGAGAGAGAGAGATGACTGATGAACACGTAGGAGGTAGCACAGAGGCAGAGAGAGATATTCACACGTATGAGTAGTAGGATGATGACGATGACGAACGGGAAAGCAATGGCACCACCAGAGCGAGTAAGCGAGTGAGCGAACGAGTGCGAGAGTACGCACGAGCAATAGTGGCGGACGTAAGTTACGACGACGAATACGAGCCACTCAACAATGACCACACACACAAAAACACCATAATATACAGGAAGCGACGAGCGACGAACATGGTGAACTCGCTGTTGATCGAGCCCACGAGATCGGCGTCGTCGAGGTCCAATCGGTGTCGTCGTGTGCGCAGCAGCTTGACCGCCGCTGGGCTCGTTGCCAGCAACGACTTGGAGGCGGAGCTCAGCGTCGGGTTCGAGCCCGACGGCGTGGCCGACACGGACGACGAGCCACTCGGCGGCACGACGACGTCATCGAGCACGCCGCCGCACGTGGCTTCCTGGCGCAGCCGATGCGCCTGCTCGTCGATCGTGCGATGGGCGGCGTCGAGCTGCTCCTTGAGCTGAATGTTCTGCTGCTTGACCTTGGCGTTGTGCTGCGTCGCCTCCTCGTACTTGGTCTTGAGCTGCGCCAGGATCTTGCGAAGGCGCTGCAGCTCCTCCTCCTTCTCCTTGGCGCTCTTGTCGCGGTCGAGGCCCTTGGCCTTCTTCTTGTCGGCCTTCTCGCTGCTCGTTTCGCTGCCGCTGCTTGTCGTACCACCAGCCGCCGTCGCCGCAGCCGCAGCCACGGCACCGCTGGAGCTCGAGCCTTGCGTTGCCGAAGACGACGACGAGCCCGAGCTCGATGTCGACGAGCTCGACGCCGATCCCGCCGCCGATGTTGACGACGATGGCGCAGCGGCTTGCGCCTGCTCGAGCTGCTTCTTGAGAGCCTTGAGCTCCTTGGCGTGCTTGAGCTTTAGCTCCTGCTCCTGCTTGGTGAAGCGCTGCTCCATGTTGACGAGCGTCTCCTCATCGCTGCGCACGCGTTTCTGGAGCTCGATCACCTTTTGGCGCGACTGCTCGAGCTTGTTCTTGAGCTCCTTCTCCTCCTGCTTGCGGGCGGCCGACGAGGTGCTGCTGCTGGCGCTGCTGGCCTCGAGCTGCTGCTGCTGCTCGGTGCGAGCGGCCTCCTTGGCTTCCTTGGCCTCCTTGCTCGCCGCCTCCTTTTGGAGCTTCTTGAGCTTCTTGGCCTCCTTCTCCTGCGCCTTGGCGAGCTCGCGCTCCTTGCGAGCTTTCTCCTTGGCGCTCAGGCGATCGTCTGCCGCGTCGCCGAGAGACGAGTGCGGCTCCTCGCTGACGCTCGGACTCACGGCACCGAGCTCACGTGCGTGCGGTTCGTCGCTGGCAACCGGTGTCGGTACGGCGGATCCCGCGGCGCTCGAGGCACCTTTGTTGTCCTTGTTGGCGGTGCGGTAACGCTTGACGCCCGACGCTGAGCCGTTCACATCGTCGAGCGACGAGACCTCGATCGTTGGTACGGGAATCGATTCATGCGAGCCACTCGGGGACTCGAATGAAAACGGCTCCTCATTCACAGGCTACACGCAGCAATCGAAGCCTGTTGGTCTTCTCTTGGATTGGATGCGATACGTGGGGCAAGCAAGCAAGAAACAACATACCTCAGCAGCTGATTCGGTGTCCGACTCGCCATCAGAGTGCGTGGCCGTGTCGACAGTCGGATCGGTCATGAGGTCGTCGGTCTCGAGCACGTACTCAGCCTCGCCGAAGCCGACCGTCTGTGCCTCGGTGGGCGCCTTCTTGGAGCTCGACACCGGCACGGCCTTGCGTCCGCCGACCTTGCGCAGTTCGACGCGTAGCCGCAGCGTGAGCGTGGGCCCGTAGCCGGCCTTGGCGCTGCCGGTACCGATCGGGAACGTGTACTCGTCCTCGACGGCCTTGTCGGCGAACTCGGCGAGGTTCAGCTCGAGCTTCGCCAACTCGGACTTGTGATCCTTCTATACTCGAGAGCGACACGGTGCCGTGTGTTGGGTTAGATGCCGTGCCATACAATCCCGTGCCATGCCGTGCCTCTCGACAATCCGAGGGCCGACATCACGTTGTCGAGCGTACCTGCCGCAACGAGAACGTCATCTTCTTCTCGGACTTGGGCACGATGGTCGCCTTGACCGAGAAGCTCTCGGACGGCCATGCCACGGTGCCGGCGCTATCGACCAACGCCTCGGACGTCTGGCCCGAGATGATGTGCGAGCCGCGTCGCCACTTGACGTACACGCTGCGGCCGCTCTTGACCGGCAGGTTCTCGCAGCGCACGAGCACAAAGTGGAACACCAGCTTTCGCTGTTCCTTGTGGCTACGAGGGAGAAGGAACGACATGGTTGCGTGTGCCGAGATGGGAGTAGTGAGAGAGGGTTGTACGGAGGTGGATGGATGGATGCAGGTGATGGTTGGTTAGGGTTTGGTTTGATGAGTGTTGGAGCGAGGTCGACAACGGGTACTGGCACTGATCGAGGAGGGGAGGAGAGGAGAGGACACTCACTCTCTTCTGCTGCTGCTTGGTAGATCCTCCTCCTCCGCCACCACTCCCGAAATCACTCGCTCACCAGGATACCGCTCACCAAGCTGCCACACAGGCACCGATAGGGAGCGAGAGATACGCGATTGTTGTGGTGGTTGTTGTTGCTGGAAGAAGGCGAAGACGAAGATGCGATCGAAGGTCGATGATGTGGCGTTCGTCCTCGTCCTCCTCGCCTGAGCCATTTTCCCCATCGCTCCGCTTTTTCACCGAGCTTTGCTCACCTCCCTCTCTCGCCAACCCTCAACCACAACGCGATGCAGAGCAGGTCGATAGTGCATCAGCTGTTCTTCGCTTGGCGGCGAACGCAGTCCTACATCAAGGAACAGACCGAACGAATCGCTGCCAATATCGCTGCCACCGAGCAGATGAGGCAGCAGCTAAGCAAGGACACGAGCTCCTTGCAGGAACACACCAAGGTTCGCGCAAGATATCTTGGTATCTTGATATCTTGCTAACTCACGCTCTCGTAGGCATTCGATCAACAACTACGCGCCGATGTCACCAAGCCGATCGACCACCTGCTCGAGCGCAAGAGCTTCTCACTCGTACGTCAGCCCAGCTCTCTCTCTCTCTCCAACCTCGAGGCATCATCACTCACCGCCCATTTGCAGGACTCAGCCGACATTGAGAAGGTCGAGAAGCTGCACGCTGAGCTCGAGCGCCAAGTCACCGAGGTCACGCAGAGCGATGTGAATGCCGAAGCCTCTGACACGATGCTGAGCGCCTCCGGCAAGCAGCAGCAGGAGGAGATCGTCGCCAAGCTCGAGAACCTCAAGCAGCTCAAGAACCGCCGCATGGTATCATCGCAATGTTCGGCTGCTGCGAGTGCTGCTGCCTGCATCCGATGCTGAACTCGCTGGTGTGCTCGTAGGGCCTGATGCCAGACATTGAACTCGCGCGGCAATCGCTACTCGCTACCAAGAAGCTCGTGCAATCGCCCACCGAGACGCTGCTCAAGAACTCGACCGGCAACCTCAAGCGTACGCTGGCACAGGCCGAGGAGGACACCGCCGTGCTGCGCTCGTATCTCGGCAATCCGCTCGTCAAGTCCAGCGTCATGGCTCACATGCTGTCGGTCGGCGTGCGGCAGGCCGAGCGTCTGCTCAAGCGACGCAAAGTGCAAGCCGCCGTGGCCAGCAAGCGTTCCGCTGCCGGCGCTGCAGCCTCGACGAACGAGCACGAGGACAACGTGCCACAGATGATCTACGGCATCCGACAGGAGATCGAGCGCTTCATGGAGCTGCGCTCGATCGCTCCCGAGCCGTACGTCAAGAAGGTCATGGAGTCGGTCGAGGAGAACTTCACGCCAGTCTCCGAGTCGGTCGTGCAGCAGACCGACTCGACCGACACCGTCATCGACACGCTGCTCGCCGCCAGCGACGCCGTCAACGAGCGCATCGAGCTCTCGACCGAGAGCGAGCGCACCATGGCGCACATTGCCGACCTGCACGCCGACAAGCGAGATCGCTTCGACGCCGAGCTCGAAAAGCTGATTCACATCTACGGCAAGCAGCAGCTGCCGCCGCTCGAGATGCTCGGACTCGTGCAGCACGCATTGCATCAAGTCGATCCCGCCTTCCCGGTCACGGTCGCCACGCCGCCCAAGCCACGAGGTTCCTCTCCGCCGTCCTCCACTCGGCGCACATGAGGCAGGCACTACGTTGATATAATCTGTTCCATTCATCGAAGCTACTACTCCTCTATTGTACAACAACAAGATCCACATTCTTCTCTTCCTCTCTCTTCCTCCCTCTGGCTAAGGCGCTCGGCGACTCGCGAACGGCTGGAAGATACGATCGAGTGCCGCCGAGTTCAAGGCAAACTCACTGCCCCAAGGCTCGGGTATCAGCACGCGCTCTTGGCCGCGCTCCTCGATGCACCTGCTGATAATGTCGACGACGAACGCGAGGTTTTGGTTGAGCACCTGCACTTCGTCGGGCGTGAAGAGCGGCCCGTTGAGGAAGAGCTCGTCCGAGTAGGCGCGCACGCTCTGCGCCAGCAACAGCCCGAGGCTGAAGGCGTCGCTCTGGTATCGGTGCAGCACGAACAGTCGGTTCGCCAGCGTGCGCGGAAAGATGCACCAGTCGCTCAGGTGCTGCTGCTGCACGCCGTTGCGCGCCTCATCGGCAGGCCGCAGCCACTGCGAGCGGTCGTTATCAATGTACGCGAGCGGCCGAGCGAACGAGTTCATCGTGTCCCTTCGCGACACATGCACCTGGAACAGGCCGTGATCGAACCGCTCAGCGTAGCCAGTCAGGATCGACCATCTACGAGGGCCAGTGAGTTCGTGAGTCCGCTGCACTATCGGCAGGTTGGTCTCGCGCGCACGCCTACGCACATGTTAAAGTACACGGATTCGAGCGCCCATGCAATGTCCTCGACTGCTGACTCGGCCGTGATCTCGAACCGAGGCCGCCACATTTCGTACTTGCTCGGCGGTCGATAGTCATGCAGCAGATCGGCGACCACCTGCGAGCGGTTCTGTCGCACTGGCGTCACCTCGAACGGCACCCAGCCGACCGTGGCGCCCTCGACGCCGAGCAGCGCCACCTCGCTGCCGACCACACGCTGCCGAACGCCGCATTGCTGCACGAAGCTCTCGACTGCAATCGACTCCTCTTGGTCCTGATAACATGCCACTCGATCAATCAATCAATACACCCCCAAAGCGACACCGAGTGGTTCCTCACAAACCTTGGCAAGTGCCTCGAGCTCCTGTCGTCGAATGAACCTCGGTACCACAGCTGGCGTGCGATGGAATCCCAGCAGCCGATCGAGATGGAACGACATGATCTCGCTAAAGTACGACTCGCTGATCTCGGTCGTGCCGAAGCAAGGCTTGAAGTACGCCTGTACCGGTATCAAAGTCAGCACCCTTGAACGACGACGGCCTGCGTGTGTGCGAGCTGTGGACCTTGAGCGTCGACTCGCGAGGTCCAAAGTGCAGTTGCATGCCGCCATTCTGCGCTCGCTTGAGGCTCTCGACTCCAGCGACATGATCTCGCAACGACACGACTCGCAGCACGTTGCTGATGCTCTTGATCGGATACCACTGCAGATGCCTCATCCATAGAAATGTACAATACACGTCCGCATACTGCAGAGAACCGCGTGGATGTCAGCAATCCGTGTCGCAGATACTTGAAGCTTGTCAGCATCGAATCGAATCGAACCATTCGGAGGAAGTTGGGATCGCGCCAACAATCCGCGAGGTACTTGGCTTCGAAGCTATCGGGCGACTGCAGCGGCGACTGTGTACTCGATGTTCGATGAGCAGCCTGCGTCGTCCATATCTCGATGGCGGCGCATCAACACGTACGCTGCGACTTGCAAACGATGCCTTGACTACCAGCGGCCACTCCACGAAGCCCTTGATAGCTTCTCTTGAGAATCTCGTCGATACCCGCCATCGACTGCGAGCGTCACACGGCAGCAACCATCGAGCAATCGGATGTGAGTACCGCAGCACTCGTTCGATGCAGCATCGCCACGTACAAGCGAGGAGCGTTGGTAGTGCGCGTTCCGCCATCACCGAGTGAGAGTTCTGATACCGATAGCCAGCTCGAGATGGACCACATGGCGACCACGAACATCATGATCGCCAACAGCACACGAGGTCGGCGCACTCGAACGAACCATGATGACGACGAGCCGTTCATCGCTCCTCTCCCGCGCACCATGTGTCCCCGATATCAATCTCAATCGCAATCTCAATATCCAGAGATCCAACTACCGCTGCATCGTGTGTTCCGAGGCAAGCCTTCAACAACGGGATGGGGATTGGGATTGGGATGAGGAGGTGCGAGCCAGACGCGATGTGTAAGCAAACGAACAGCGACACGCGCGTGCACATCGACGACGAGGTGTTTGTTGCTCGATCGCCAATCAGAACAACGCGTCTCGTCGCTGATTGGTCGAAATCAATCCTCTGGATAATATCTTGCGCTCCAGATACTTTGATACCTTGACTGGGATATTTACGCAAACACACACAGAAGCAACCAACGTGAGAATGGGCTGCAAGAGCTTCTTGTTCGTGCTGCTCGTGGCGGTGGCGCTCGGGTTCTACTGGAATCTGCGAGGCGATGTGTCGGGTCACGTCGAGGTGCTTCTCGCGACGCAGGTCGGTACTGCCGAGCCTCTGCCTCGCCATTCAACGAGCTGATGGTGGCATCGTGTGTACTCGTCCAGGATCTCGGGATGCTTGTGTTGAATCCGTTCACGGAGAGCGAGCCGAGCGCCATTCGATCGCGTGCTGCCTTCATCGATTGGGCGATTCAAGCTGGCTCTGCTGCTCGGCAGTACGTGAGTGTCGGCTCTCGAACTCGAACCTACTTGCACCGAGCTGATATCTGCAACTGCAACTATGTCCGCGTGTGTGACGATGATCATTCGATCGAGCAGCAGCGAGTCAGACGTGTTGGCGCTGATCAACAGGCACGAGCTGCGAGTACTGCGTCTCAACGAGTCCGACATTGGCGTGCCTGTGCGAATCTACTACCCGCACACTCGCGTCCCGCCTCCCGTACTCCCGATCATCGTATGCCAGCCACCTCCATGGACCACAGAACGATGTCTCGGATCGATCTGATGATGGCGGCGATGCTGGCGGCGAATGCAGGTATACTACCATGGCGGCGGCTGGGTCATTGGCTCTTCGTGGGCCTACCACTTCATCACGATGCATCTGTGCCACGAGGCCAGGGCCATCGTGGTATCGGTCGACTACCGCCGTGCACCAGAGGACAAGTTCCCTGCTGCAGCTGACGATGCTCTCTACGCTCTTCGGTATGGGGCTCATTCTCTCGCGCTCGTGAGAGTACACTCGCTCACATGAATCGACTCTACTCGATCAGCTGGGTGCACGAGAATGCCGCTTCGCTGGGAGGCGATCCAGCACGTATCATGGTCGCTGGAGACTCGGCTGGAGTACGAGACTCGACTCGACAGCTCGTCATTGCTGTCCACTCTCGCTGACACGATCGGGTGGCATCAGGGCAACCTTGCTGCCGTGACGGCGCTGCAGGCGCGCGATCTGCCATTGGAACCGCCGCTCTTGGTACAAGCGCTGATCTATCCAGTGACCAACTATTCGTTCGACACGCCGACCTACGCACGCTATGGTACTCGATACGGCCTTGATGCCGACTGGATGCGATGGTTCTGGTACGATCACGATCACGATCACGATAACGAGCAGCAACGGCTCAATCCACTCAATGAGTGCGTTCGACTCGGTGCAGGAGCAACTATCTCAACAATGCCACAGACGGTCGAGATCCTCGAGCATCACCGCTACAAGCCGTTGACCTCTCTCGACTGCCACCGGCACTCGTGATCCAGGCCGAGTGCGATGTGCTGCGCTCGGAGGGCGAGGCCTACGTGGCTCGCCTCAAGGTACCACCAGGCATCAAGCGCCTTCTCCTCGTTGACCCTGAGTTGCTCAACCACTCCTCGCAATGATGTACATCAGGATGCCGGAGTCAAGGTCAAAGTGCAGCGATACGACCGCACGTATCACGGCTTCTTGAGCCAGGTCGGAGTGCTGCCCGAGGCCATCGATGCCATGCAGACCATCGGCGCATTCCTTCGTGCCTATGACAGCTCGCCGGTGCCGCCGGTGCCGAAATGATCATCCTCTCGCGATATCACCACTCTGAGTGAGTCAGTGAGTGAGTCAGCGTGTGATGTAATGCTTGGTGTTTGGTGTGGTTGGTTCAAAATGATGGTCGACAGTGGTGTTGTTCATTCGGTTGGTTGCCTCGTTGCTCGCACACGCTCTCACATAAGACCAGCGCCCCTCACTCGAGAGAGAGAGCCTGATGGATACGCTGGTGGATGCGATCAATACATGGTCGGCCGATGACGGTAGTGACGATGGCCTGCTCTCGGACGGTGACGACAACGACGAGCTGTGCGTGTGCGACATGGACGAGCACGTGGTCAACGTGCTGCGAGGCCAAGCCGACGGCACCGACGGCAACGACGAGCAATCGCTCGATGGACTCTTCAACGACGTGCTCGTTGGTAGGTCGATCGCAGCGGCGGCTCTCGAAAGAAGGAGCTGATGCTCGATACTGATGGTGGGGTTTGCGTGTGGGGTCCCACGCTCGACAGGCAAGAGCAGACGCGCGAGCCTCGCGATCAACAACAACGGCAGCGGCAGCATCATCAGCAGTGGCAGCGTGATGGCAGCAGCATCCAACAACATCGCCTCGAGTAGCATCGGTAGCAACGACGTCACGACCAACGCCACGGCGTGTAGCTCGCATCTATCGTCGAACGCCTCACAGTTGCCCACGAGTGGCGGTAGCACCACAACGACAGCGACGACGCAGACCGTGTACACCGCCAATCCGAGCCTGCTGCCATCGAGCGCGCCCATGACCTCCGAGTTCACGAGCTCGTTAGAGGGCGCCATCGTCGTCACCGACCAATCAGTCTTCTTCAAGGGCTCCGTATGTGATATGTGCAATAGATGACTCGAACGCTCTGCGACGCGTTCAAGATGTGAGACTGATTGCATGTTCGCCTTCGAGATAGTTCGAGGCCTCGATCCTCGACATTGCGACCGTCAAGCGACGCAAGGGCGAAGGCCTCTCGATCACGACCGTCAACGGCACCACGGCGCACCTGCTATGTCGCGGCCGAGGCGCCATCATCAACGCCATTCTACAGGCCAAACAACGACTCATCGCGTCGGGCATCTTGGCCACCGACAAGGTCCCGCGGCGCTTCGAGTGCAACCTGCATCTGGCGTTCGACATGCGATCGACGCTCGCGCCTGCGAGTGCCGGACACTTTGTGGTGCCGACGGCGCCTGGCAGTGAGTTCGTGCGCTATCGCATCTCCAACACCAAGCTCCGAGACGTGGTCTATGCACTCTACAGGTGCGAGGGCATCGCAACAATCCGCGGATTGAACGGCGCCTGACGCTGGCCTTGTCATAGCTGTGGGGAATCGGCTGATACCGACGCTCGTACCGAGAGCTCGGGCTGCAAGACCGTCCAGTACACGCCATGGAAGCTGAATCTCTACGCCACGTATCACATGCGAACCGTGACGCTCGTACAGTCCAAGGAGGTCCAAATACCAATCCTGCAGCGCATTCGATTGCTGAATGACAGGTACCGCCACCGACGACCACAACGACGCTCGAGCGAGTAGTACAGTACTCAGCTCACCGAACCACAACCTCCACTCAGGGTGTTCGTGTGCGAGTGCGAGATCATGAACCACGAGCTTGTCGTGGCGTCGACCATTCTCATCAAGCAGGAGGGTCCAAATGTCGCACTCACGGTATGGATCAATAGCAACAAGCGCATCAACACGTTCGTCTCGCAGCCGTCAGCCGCCGATCTACTGCAACAAACCGAGCAGAACGAGCTGCTCGAGGCCGAGCGCAGCTACTGGCGTGTCCATCTGCCGCAGACTCTCGGTGCCTCGTTCCAGCTGCGAGTAACGGCTCCCTCGATGCAACGTCGCGCCTCGGACGCCACGAACCCCTCCGCCATCACTTCGCTCGGTGCTGTTGCTGCTGCTGCTACAACCTCGACCACCAACACCTCGACAGTACCCTCGTCTCCTCGCAATATCGATGCAGCCAAGCAAGCGACGACGCCACAGAGCTCGCAGCCAACTGAGACAGGCTCTCGTTGGCTACTCCAGCAGCCGTGGCTCGGACTCGGCATGCTGCTGTGCGTGCTGCTGGCCTTCTTCGTCTACCAGTGGCTCGATGCTTCATCGTGGCAGTCGGTGGCGCTCGAGCTCGCGCATGAACAAGCGCTCGAGCTCGCCAGCTCGACCGACCACCTACAACGCTTGCTGGGAGTCGTGGGCGACCTCGAGCTGCAACTCGACCGCTTGCGCTCGCAGGTCGGCGACACCGATGAGATTCTGGCGCTGTATCAAACGCTCGAGCGGCTGCGTCTGGAGTAACGCGCCGACACTCTCTGACAGTCGTGTATCGTCTGTGTGCGTTGTTGTTCAATATATATCATAAGAGCACGGTAGTGTGGTTGTAGCAGTACAGTGTTTGACGCTGGCTCGCGAGGACGGCATTCAGATCATTCGAGGACCGGGTTCGAACATGTCCAGCACGCGAAAGTGCATGGCCAGCGACGGCCGGTCGCGCTCGAGATACATGCGTGACTGCACGATGCTGTCGCACGTTCGCGTGACGGGCTCGCTGTACTGCACGTATGGCTTCTCGTTGCCACTTGGCGTGCGCACGACCACGCCCGAGTTGAACGAGCCACCTCCAGTTCGAGGCGAGACTTGGCTCTGCTCCGACGACGACGAGGAGGAGGATGACGTTGAGGTCGCCGATGCAGAGGCGCTCTCGACTTCACCGGCATGCTCGAGCGCGAGGATCGGGGGCACTGGATCACACGCGCGGAAGCGTGGGCTGATGATGCGCCGCGGCGAGATGGTCGACAGCATGGCTCGCACGCCGTCCTTGAGGTACGCGATAAAGTAGTCGTGTTCGAGCGCGATCCAGCCGCACCGTCGGTCGCGCATCTGCCGCGGCGTCGTGTGCAGTCGAAAGTACAGGCGGTCATTGTGGCGCACTCGCTCCGAGGCGTACTCAGCGAGTGCGCGCACGACCGTGTTGTCGGTCGGGAAGCGGTGGCAGTCGAGCCAGTGGATCTCGACCACTCGGTCGAAGAAGGCCGCCACCAGGTCGCGATGAGCAAAGAACTCGGTGATGCACGCACGGCTCGGCATGCTGCGCGAGATGCGCATCGTCGGCTCGAACTGTATGTGCGCCGCGATCTGGTCGCTCTCCCAGTCGAGCAGCCGCGGCTCCTTGGCGCTGTCGGACGACCGTGCGAGCAACGGCACCATAGCGACGCCGCTCGCCGACAACGGATGTTGCTGTGATGCTTGCTGTGATGCTTGTTGTTGTTGTGCCTGCTGTTGTGGTTGCTGATGTTGATGAGCGCCTAGCGAGCCACCGATCGATCGCGCCGAGTGATGATGTGTCGCGAGTCCGCTATGATGATGCACCGCGCCGGCACCAGCGCCATGCTCTCGGACGCCATCAGCGCCATGCTCGTTCGACAGCTTGCATTGCCCAGTCGGTATCCTCACGAACGGCGCCGGAGACGATCGACCATACATTCCAGGCGCCGAGCTCGATCCGTCCTCGTTCACCATGCGTATGGCGGCCGGCACCGGCGACGGCCGATGCACCAACAGCGCCGCCGGCGGACCCAAGGCGTCGGCCGTCGTTAACGAGCTCTCGACCGCCGGTCGAAAGTGCGGGAACTCGATGATGGTCGCGAGCTCGGACAACATCGTATTGAGCACCAGCGCTCCCTTGCTGAAGGCCAGCAGCATGATCGGTAGCGAGAGCGGTCGCACGAGTCGCTCGACGTGCGTCTGGTCCTGCGTCGAATGTCGCTCGAAGAGCTGTCGCTCGACCGATTGCAGCAGATGCGCCAGATGAAGGACCGCCTGCCCCGGCCGTAGCAGATGATCTATCCAACACACACACGCACGCGCCAGCATTCGGTCAGCTCGTTGGAGTTGGAGTTAACAACCGATATCTACATGCTCTCGAGCAATAGATATCGAGTATCGAGCGCGACTCACCGAACTCTGCGTGTGTGTTGTCGGCCATGCGAGTCGCGAGCACCATCATGATGTTGTACGTCGGGAATCTCCTTGCGAATAGCTTCATGGTCTGCTCGAGACTCCAATGTTGTAACGCAGGACTGGCGAGATCGATAGATAGATTGATAGATAGATTGTCAGATAGATAGGTAGGTAGTTAGATTCGATTCGCTATCATCAACGGACGAGCATATCAACGATCGATATCAACGACAGCCATACTCGCTCATGTGGTTCTCGAGGTATTGGAGATCGCCCTACGATGATACAAACCGATCAGTTCGATCGATATCTCGGGCTCATACTCTCGAGCCCTTGGTTGTGCGCGTACAGGTAGATAGACGATGGTGCCAGTGGCGGCGCCATCTCGAAAGCAAACCAGCACGTGGTCGCGCTTGCCGTGCGTGCCCTCGGCTTGGATCAGATGGTACTCGCTACAACATGTCGTGAGTCCACCGACATCCGTCATGATCCTATCTCTAGATACGTGGTGATTGTGTGTGCGTGTATGTGTGTGTCAAGATGTGTGTTTGTTGATTGACGAGGTATTCAAAGGAACGAGATATGAAGTGGATGGGGAGAGAGAGATGTGTGCGATGCGAGGCGAGCGAGCGAATGACGTGAGCAATGTCGCTCAACGTTGAATCGTGATGCTGATAGCGTATCGCTATCAGTCAATAATCCAATCAATTGTAGCAATCCTAATCTCTTATTTGAGAGCAAGGTCAATGATGGAGTCGGTGTATTGATTGCTGGGACTCGTGCTGCTCGATCAATCGACGATCTTCGAGAGAGTATCTGCGCCATGAGCAGCGTACGAGATCGAGAGCATCCAGCTATTGGCAAGGGATAGCTATCAACGGCCTACGCGGTACCTGCTGGCTCGATATCGAAGAAGCTGCACTGATTGAGCCGACGTCGAGAGAGAGAGAGAGAGCTTGCTCAACGCGAGTACGGCTGCGCCAGGAGAGGGTTCGCTCCCTTGACGACGACCGTCGCATCGAGCTGCTCGAGCCACGGCAGAATGACCAGCACCTTGTTGCGATACTGCACGTCCTTGAAGATCGGGTTGTGCTCGAGATACACCGTCTCGAGATGCGTGCACACGGCAAGCTTCTCGACCTCGGCGAAGCTCTCGATGCGGTTCGAGTTGCACTGTATGAGCGAGCGAGTGAGCGAGTGAGCGAGTGCCTCGCATTCATCAGCATCGCGAACAGCTCGAGAGCACGAGCCAACGCACCCAGAACTCGCGTAGCTCAGTCAGTGTCTCGAGGCCATCGAGCTCCGAGATACGATTGATCGAGAGGTCGAGCGTGTGGAGGTTCACGAGCGTGTGCAATCCCGAGATGCGCTCGATGCCATTCTCGCTGAGATACAACTCGGTGAGGCTCGTCAGGGCCAACAAGCCCGTGCCGATATCGACGATACGATTGGATTGGAGGCTCAGTTTGCTCAGGTGAGACAACGAGTCGAGATTCTACACGCCACCATATCGACGTGAGCATCTCGATCTCTATCCATCGATATCGATATGAACGAATGTCGTCGTATCATATCGATGATATCGCATCATATCGCATCATATCGATGATATGCTTACCTGGATAGTGGTGATCTTGTTACGTCCGAGCCATAGTTGCTCGAGCGTCGGCGACACGGGCTCGAGATTCTCGATGGTTCGAATGCGATTGGAGCCGAGCTCGAGGCAGCGCAACGACGGCAGCTGTCCGACGCCGAGGATGGCCGAGATCTTGTTGCTCACAAGGTACAACTCGCGCAAGACCGGGAAGCCCTCGAGCGGCGGATCGATGACGCGCAACTCGTTGAAGCTCACGTCGAGGTACGTGAGGTTCGGCAGCGTGTTGGAGAGCGTCGAGATGTCGGTGAGCTTGTTCTCGTAGAGATCGAGCGACGTCAGCGTCGTGAGACTCGACAGACTCGAGCCGATCTCGCGGATGGCATTGTGGCGCAGCGACAAGGTCTAGATGCGCCCCGCGCCGCCGCCTTGGTTATCACGAGAGACGCACTCAGAGAATCAAGACACGAGGGAGGGCTCGGTGGGGGGCTTGCGGTGGTGGTACCTGTAGTCGAGTGAGAGGCTCGAGGTTCGAGATCGAGGTCAGATGGTTGTTGACGAGCACCAACTCCTCGAGCTGCGGCGAGAGCGTGTACGTGACTCCGATACCCTCGGGATGCGGCTTGTTGGTGAGGTCGAGGAAGCTCTCATCTTGATAGTCGGTCGCCATCTGGATCGATGGAT
>ERZ778026.2378-NODE-2378-length-19899-cov-107.403548_pt1 | contig 19899 bp, 9 predicted proteins | sample MGYA00375756_ERZ778026 | MGnify/ENA primary metagenome ERZ778026 (study PRJEB29350, sample SAMN05389820) | bioreactor metagenome | isolation source: Ammonium sulfate bioreactor | place: South Africa: University of Cape Town | collected 2014-02-18 ... | reverse complement strand
AACAACAACAACAACGACAACAACAACTAGTACAACAACAAGTATGTTGAGATCGTATCGTTTAAAAAATGAAAAGGATTTATCATTGATTTTAGCCACAACAACTCTTAAGACAGCACCTACTACTTTAACAGGATATCGTGGTAATAACTATCAAAATTATACGTTCATTTTAACTGGATCCACTAGCGGTTCTTTATGGGGAACAACAATTTATACAGATGATTCTTATGTTGCTGTAGCTGCTGTTCATGCAGGTTTTGTTACTGTCGGTCAAATTAGTATAGTTACAGTGATTATTCTACCGGGTCAAAGCACTTATGTAAGTACAACTCAACATGGAATTACGTCTTCGTCTTACGGCGCTTGGACAGGCAGCTATTCGTTTCTTAGTGCGGTTACTGCTGGATGACTAAAGAGCATAGAAAAAAATGTTGTTTATTTTTACACAATGTCAAAATAAACGGCTATTTTACACGTATAGCCACGTTAGAATGAGTCATCAATTCTATATAGAGTATTACTCAATGGTATGAAATTGTAGAAGTTTGTGATGAGATTATGGTCATGTGAATCCAATTTTAGCATTTTTCTTCCATAACCAAATTCGTGACTGTGCCAATAATGGACATCCTTTTCAAATTTAAACATTATGTTTCCTTTTCCTTTGATTTTCTTTTTGTTCTTAATGTCAAGAAAGATGATTGTGCATCTTTAGTGTTATGCGACATATCGATTTACAATGGGATGTCATTTATCTTGGTCTTATGTTGACACCTGTGTGTCTGGCACTAAACATTAATTTGTAAAAGTAAATTCGTAAAGCAAATGGCACATCACTTTTATGTGATGTTCTCTCTCTTGTGCGACCGTATATAAAGTGCGTGTTTCATCTTGTATGAACATTGTAATGAATTGATTATTCCATCTCACATTTCACCACTCATTCTATCATTTCATCATTCAAAATTCGTTACAATACTCTATTGCCTTTTATCAAAACTTAAAGAAGTGTACCTGCTTTATTTTATAGATCTATTCAAGAAGAGAACGAAAATGTGAAAAATAATAAATAACCAAAAAAAAATGTTTGCTCTTATAATTTTGTCCTGCATTGTATATATATATCTTTTATTTTCCTTTGAAATTTGAAATGAAATTCTTTTATGGATTGGCTAGAATTGTTACATCTGTTTGTGATAATTCTCGACTATAAATATAAAATTCATCAATCTGTCCTCGATAATAACCACTTTGTATTCCACCATGATTACAAGTACCTCCACTCAAAGGTTGACCAAGAGTAACGGTCATTGGAACAGCACCTGCTGCATAAATAAATGCAATACTCTGTTGGTAGAGAGTTCCATTGACATAGAGACGCAATCCGTTAGATCGACTGTGAGTTACGGTTATATGAATCCATTGATCGACTTGAATGACAGGTCCAACGATTTCAAACATACCGGTTGCACTCGGTACACGTGCAATGATTTGTCCGAATGAATTTAGTCCGAGAAATTGAACACACCAACCGAGACCAGTAGATAGCGCCGAGACATGTAGAATGGTTCCGCCATTTGTAACGTTTATGATTGGTCTTAACCATAATGCAAATGAAAATGATCGATATGATTGTCCTAAAAGAACTAATCCTGTTACTTGAAAATAACTTGAACTTGTATTGAATAAATAGGACTGATCAATTCGTCCCCCATCACTGGTCAATCCATTAGCTATACCATCGATTTGATTAGGACCACTATCTCGACTAGAATAACTGAGACAATCCATTGAATAATGTACGACTAAAGTTGCATCATCGAGAATTTCCTCAGCTGACTTTGCTCGATTGAATAAAATTGCGAATTGATCTATATAACCATCATAGTAAGCACCAGTGGCTGCGCTTGTATATTGTATGCACCCAATAGCTTGTGCTCCACTAGTAGATACAAAAGATGTTGCACTTGTGTGTATACCATCTAGTAGAAGAAATATTAACAGACGCGAAATAGTATCATTTAATCGAATATGACTTCGATTAGAAATTGATCAGTTGTTTACCTGCAATTCCGTTTTGGTAAAGAATTTGTGTTCGAGTTGTATAATCATATGTGAATGCAATATGATGCCATTGGTTAGTTCCGATCATAGATGTTGCTACGACGTCATTAGCATAGAATGAACCATAACTGCGGCCATTTCGTATCATGAATTGTAGTGCTTGATTTAATATTATTACAGCATTAATTTGTGAAAAAATAACAAAATCTGCGATTGGATCTGCCGTTGCGACTGTGAATGGATAGATCCATACTTCAAAAGTTAAACTCATCTGATAGAAACTCATAAAACTTGGAACTATCAAATACTGAGATGAACTTCGATCGAGTTTAATGGCAGAACCACGTCCATTATATCCAGGTGAAACATACGTTGGACCATTGACTGGAGAAGCATGGTAAACGCCAAAATAGTCATTTGGAGTATTGTCAAACATATAGAGAACAGATGCACCACCTCGACCCCCTGGTGCTTTTGTGGTTGCACCAGAAGCTGAACAACTCATAGCTGAAAGATGTAAAAAGTACATGAAAATAAAGGGATATTAATCTCTCTATATTTCTTACTGGTCGTAGTTGTTGTTGTTGTTGTTGTTGTTGTCGTCGTCGTAGTTGTTCTTGTCGATTTAGATATGGTGATCAACGCGAGAAGTATCGCAATAGTAGCAGCGAGAATAAGAGCAATTAGACACAGATATGAGCAGACAGGCGAACATAGATCATGAATTCGATTAAAAAAATATCTAAGTAAAATATTTTCATAATTTAATAAGAAAAAAAATATAAAATAATTGTTTATTTACCGTTTCGTTTTGTTTCTATTTAACATTTTGTGATGCATATCTGGAAAATCAATCTCATTTAACCATGATTCAGTTTCCTACATTAATTTTACAAGTTCAATGTAGAGAAAAGAAAATTAAAAGATAGTTTCGTTTTGAAGTCGTAGTTGTTTCCTTGCAAGTCATCGGAGAAGAATGTTTCACGGTACGTATTACACTAGTTTTGCTACCGTTTACAATTCCTATTTAGTACTCCCAGTTTGAAACAACTGAATACCTTCTCATTTTGTTTTAATTATGGAAACAATGCGCAAATGCAAACGTTTTTTTCAAATCTTCATCTCACCTGTGTTGATGCTCGATGATATTGATTAATTTTTGTGGCACTATCGATGGGTGTTTGATTACTTACTGATTTACCATGGATTTCATGAAGAGGAGGGGAAGACCAATTTCTCCCCCTTCCCCTATTCTCTCTCTTTCTCCTCTCTTCTCTTTCTTTCTTTCTGTCATTTATGATCAGCCAGGATCGACCTCGATGATACCGAGCAGTCAAAATTGTTGACATCTATTAGATCAAAAGAAAATATGAATAATCCAAGATTTCGAAAATATAACCGAAAACAAATTGTCTTCACGATTAACAGGCGTATTGTTCGTCGAATGGACATCAATAGTTGGTGATTGAATGATTCGAGGAATAGAAAGATGAGATTGCATATCTTTTGGCAATAAACAGTAATGCTAGATTGAAATTTGGAGAATAAATATTACCAATACTCGATGATGATTATTATTTCGTGCTTTTTTCTACGTATATGGTGTTGTTGGTTTCTTCAGAATGAGGCGATGCATGTTATATAAAGGCTTCTTGTATGCTAATATGAGGCACACAGGTTTCATCGAATAAATTTTCGAACGAAAAAAAAAATGAATGAAAATATTTTTATCTTTTACATCGAATACAAAATCATGAATTTTATACAAAGAAAATTTCTGCTCGATCAAGGAATTTCATTGGGAACAATCAGAACTTCTTTTGATGCTATATGCAATATGTTAAGACAGATTGTTAGCTTGCCAGTACTTTAAATTACTGGGCGTACTATGCTAATATTCTTTGAAAATCAATTAGAAATACTATGCTAGACGGACAATTCCTTGTTGGTTATGCCGACTTTGGTCTTTTTATTATATAGAGCAAAAATAAAAAAAATAATTAAATTGAAAGAAATGCTCTCTTTTGGCTTCTCATGCGGGTGTTGAGGATATTGAGTTTAAAAATGAAATGTTTTCTTCCGTGCTAGTAATATCTTAAAATTGCAAAATCAAAGCAATAGTTTAATAATAGACTTGTGTACCCATGTTCCACAAATCGACCCAAAATCGTCAGTTAACCGCGGTTGTTTTTATGTTATTCGCTTTTAGTATAGACGATGAGTAGATCACCTTTAAATGATTTTGAAAATGATCCAAGACAAGATATGATTGAATATATTCAAGAATTAATTAAATAAATATAAAACTGTTTTTTAATAACGTAAAAATTTTTGTATTCGGTGATTTCGAGAATCAACAACAAATAAATTGAGTTGATTATCGAGCATTAATGATACAGGTTCTGCAAGACGAGTTGAAGTAGATCCTGGAACACTTGTTATACCTGCAATAGTAGTTCCATTTGATTGACCAACTTCAAACCATTGTATTCGATGATTCCGTCGGTCAGCTATATAAATATTACCCATTGGATCTAACGTAATATCTGTTGGAGTTGAAAGAAGTGTTGATGAGCCTCCTCCTGTTCCATTAGGACTTCCAGCAACAAGAGTCCAATTAGTAGAACCGATTTTCCAACGAACGGTATTATTAGCAACTCCATTTGCAATATAAAGATAATTTGAAAATGAATCAAAATAGACTGCATAAGGATGATTTAATTGATTTGTTTGTAGTCCATTTCCATTACCGCCAGCAACTACCGTACCCGAAGAAGCATTTTTTGTATACTGCATTATTCGATCATTGCGAAAATCCGCTATATAAATAGTTCCAGTTGTAGAATCACGATCTATTCCATACGCGTGATCGAATTTATCAGTCGCATTTCCAGCCACACCTAAAAAAAAATTGTAAATTTATTTTTGAAAACGAGATGATTGATTTTGACCGTGCTATTATACTACCTGATGTCCCAGCTATGGTCGAGCCAGAGGTTGCACCATTGAGCCATAACTGTATACGATAATTGTATCGATCTGAAATATAGAGATTATCATTCCAATCAACTGCGATGCCAAATGTGTCATTCAATCGAGATAAATTTCTACCACTTTGCCCGTCAGCATCACCGGCTACTGTCGAACCATTTAAAGATCCTCTCAAAAATTTTTGTACTCGATTATTCTGTCGATCAGAAACATACAGTGTATTAGACCAATCCAATGTTAAATCCCATGGAAGGTTCAATCGTGAAGGAGTAGAACCATTCAATCCTGTTTCACCAGCTACAGTAATTCCACTTGTATTCCATCGAAGCAAAACCATAGAAGCTATCATAGAATTAAATAAAACAATAGATAAATATCGAAACAATCTATCTTACATGTTACTCTTTTATTGAGAACGGTGACAAGAATGGCTGTTAAAATTGCTCCAATGAGAAGAAGTATTCCCATTAGTGAGATGAGGATATATTTTGTCGAACATCTGCATAAAAAAATCATAATAATATAAATGGAAATAAAAACATGGAATCTCACTTGTTACCAGTCTTCTTCTTTTTCGGATATTGATGATAATCATTTATGATACCTTTAGAATCTGACCAAATATTTGTCTTTATTTGGTTCATTGAATTATTTGAATCCGTACATATTGTTGTTAACGGTGTCCCTGCTATTTTTTCTCGTCTCTTCATTTGCAAATTTAAGTGATCATTTGAGGAAACTTTGATATGACGTCGAGGACTTGACAGCTTTCGATGTTTAAGGTTAAATGATTCACTATTTTTATAATCAGACTTTCTTCTTGTTCCAAGGGTAACATGAATAATTTTTCGCAGTTGTTCTCTTCTTGAGGATATATGACACTAGATTAAAATTAATATAAATTATATGACTAATCAAAAACTAAATAAAACGTGCCTGTTTTCCTATTGATTGTTGACCATGAAAATCTTTTTCAAAATCATGTGTGAATATTTTCTTTATTGGCATTGCAGGCACTTTTAGGCAGCTAATGATTGAAAAAAAATGAATTATATTTTATGAGAAAAAAAATCATTATTATGCAGAAAGAAACTTTGACTTATACATTTAATTAAGTTATATATCTGGCTTCTCTTAGATTAATTCATAAGAGTGTATGTTTGACACTCTGAATTTCGTACATAAAAATGGAAGTTGATCGATAGTTTATCAATTCCATATGTTCATTTTTTGTTCTTAAAATAATTTTCAAAAGATTGATAAGATAAGAATTATTTATTCAGGAAATTCAACAGTTTCATTTCTTGATTTTGAACACAGAGAGATGGAATGATGAATTTCATGAAAATGATTTTTTTCTATTTTCTATTCTATTTATTGTCATTGACAATTGCTTTTCCTCAAGTTAATTTTCATCGTACGACTGATCAAAGTAATACGACGTTGGAATACAATTGTTTTTATGTTCCCGTTCAAAATATAATTAAACAGAAGTATGCTGAAAAAATCTCATATTCTCAACGTAATTTTGATGAAATCATATCACTATGTTTAACTGAATCTTTGTCCAAATGGAACATTCAACCAAATCCGTTCGATCAAAAATTAACATTCGATGATCTTCGAAAAGAAAATATCACAAGCGAACAGTTATATACGTGGTCAGCATCAATTGACTTAATTGAACAATATGAAGAATATCTCATGTCTAATCAATTGTTACTTTCGATGTCAAATCATGTATTTTATAATTGTACATCACCAAGATTTGGCGAACTATGTCAATATGAATTTATTTATTTGTCATCGCCAAATTCGACATTAAACGAAATAATTTTTGAATTTTATGAACTTAAATTTGAAATAACAAGTTTGACATGTTATGAACATTTAAAATGTGATCGTGGTTCGAAATCATTGTGTCTCGATTGGACAGAAATTTGCGACGGAATTGCTGATTGCATTGGTAACTACATTGATGAAGATTTCTGTTGGAAAATTCAAATCAATGAATGTGAAGCTGATGAATATCGATGTCCAGATGGACAATGTATATCAAAACAACGCGATTATATATCAAACATGCATTCATGTCTCGATCCAAGAAATATTCATTCAACTACAGAAATCTTAGGCGATTTGTCGATTGATTTACCGATCATATATATTCAAGATGTTAGATGTCCACGAAATGGGATATATCATCGAAAATATCACACAAATCCATGTGATTCGTCACGTCAAGCTCTTTTTCATAAATTTATGCTTGAAGATAAATCGAATACGTTGTCGAATATTTGTCATTTAACATTTTATTGTGCAAGATTTGTTAAAGAAAAAACATGGTCGAAGATATGTCAAGACATTTGCGATAGAGATAAATGTACATCAATTATTAATCAAACATGTCCTCAATTGATTGTAGCACCAGCTGCACCAATTGCTTCTACTCATATTTATGCTGCTTATAAGAAAGAACACAAGTTTAACCCATTTCTACGATTCGATATTCCACAATATATCTGTTACAATACAACACTTTGTCAACATTTTCGTTTCAATGATATTCCATCGACTTTAATTGACGAGAAAACCTGTTTTCGAATTGAAGATGTAGCTCGAGATTATTTTGAAGCAAGCAGAAGTAAAACGACTGTTGAAATGTTAAGATTATCATTACCTTACTATTTGGATCATTGTGATCCAATTGTTTTTAATGATACAAATATTTGCAATAGTGTCTTGATGTTTCGTTGTCCAAACTCATCGAAATGTATATCAATATACCGTGTTTGTAATGGATATATGGATTGTTTCGATGGTGCCGATGAACTACAATGTTCAATAATTAATGGAACTTGTTCGCCCATTGAATCTTATGCACTTTTCAAATGTCCTTTAGCGAATCGATGTATTTCTTTAAGTTTATATGGCGACAATCAATGTAATTGTCCTTCTACGGAAACATATTTTTGTGAAGATGAACCGTATACTTTATGTGATTGGGACAATTTCAATCGTTGTGATCAATTTGCTTACCAAAGTTACATTCGAACTCATATTTCATTTCCAACAATTTGTGATGGATTTCAAGAATTACATCTGATTAATATTAATGGAACATTTCATTCCGATGAAAGTCAATGTCAATATTGGAAGTGTAATAATATCTACACACGTTGTAATGGATTTTGGAATTGCTTTGATGGATCTGATGAAATTGGATGTAATCAATCTCCGTTAATGAATTGTTCGTCCAATCATCATCTATGTATTCAACCAGTAACATTTCAACTTATGTGTTTACCATTGGAAAAAGCCAATGATGGGGACATCGATTGTCTTGGTGCAACTGATGAACCGACAAAATGTCGATTGAATACTTATGAAAAAGATGATAGAAACTTTTATTGTGATTCGATAATGGACAACGCACGTTGTGTAAATATAAATTATATTTGTTCAAGTTCTACTTCTGCGAATTGTCTATATGGAAATAAAACGATATTTTGCAATCAATCAAATCATCTGCAAACGTCGAATTATTGTTCATATGCAAATCATTCAAATAGTTCATATTTAGTTAAATATTTTTGTTCACGTTCTAATGATGAAAATAAAGCAGAACTTGTTCATTTTTCTGTTGGTCGAACAACAACAAATGAAGAACAAGAAACTATTGAACCGTCATCAATCAGAACAAAAACATTCGACTATAATTTTGAATGTCATCGTGGATATCCGTTACGTCTTTGGTTGGATACAAATCGAACATCAAGTGAAATAATTTGTTTATGTCCATTGAATTTTTATGGTGTTTACTGTCAATTTCAAAATGAACGTATTTCAGCTATTTTGCAATTTGAAACGTATTTAGATTCATTACGAAGCATCTTTTCGATAATTATATCGGTAATCGACGATACTGAACAACGATTGATTCATTCATCAAAACAAATCACATACAGTTATTTTAAACATTGTTCAATGAAATTTAATTTCTATTTAACTTATTCAACTCGACCAAAATATGCAAATCGAATGTATTCGATTCACATTGATGTTTATAACAAATTAACATTCGAATATCGAGGAGGTTTGTTTATTCCAATCAAATTTCCATTTCTGCCTGTTTATCGTATTGCTAATATTATAAAGATTCCACAGAACAATCGCTTAGACATGGTCAAATGCTCGAAAGATCAGTCATGTGTCCATGGTCAATGTATGAAATATGCTGAAAACACCGTCAACAATCGAATGTTTTGTCATTGTCATCCAGGATGGACAGGAAAAGATTGTTCAATTGCATATAATTGTAAATGTTCACCGGATTCTTTATGTGCTGGAATTGAAGCTACTACTGGTCGATCGATTTGTATTTGTCCATTGAATCGATGGGGTCTTCGTTGTTTTCTTCGAAATAATATTTGTTATGAGAATGGAAGTTCAGTTTGTTTAAACAATGGTCAATGTGTTCTCACCGATGATAATCTCATTTCGGAAAAGAAATTCTTTTGTCTCTGTCAAAAAGGATTTAGTGGCGATCGATGTGAAATCAACGATGCAAAAATCATATTATCGTTCGATGAAAATATTCTATTAACAGAAAGTATTCTTGTTCATTTTATTGAAATACGACCAAATACTCCGATTCGAAATGGTTCAACATTTCAATCAATTCCATTGTATCATAAACAAATCATCATTCGATGGTCACATCGATTTCATATTGTATTCGGTGAATTCTCTGATAAAACCTATTATTTAATTCATATTGACAAAGATTACAATCGTTCAAGAATCATCACAAAATTAATTCGACCATCGGATCGTTGCTATGATGCACGACAATATCTCAATGAAACGATTCTCAATTCTCCTCTAATTCATCGAATCAAATATTATCATGTTCCTTGTCAATATCAAATTTCATGTTTTTACGATCGAGATCATTTTTGTTTATGCAACGATTTTAGTTCTCAACGTATTGCCAATTGTTTTGAATTCAATTCAGACAATGTTCACAACTGTTTTAAATTAAATAATTGTCAAAATAATGGTCAATGTCTTCAAGATAATATTCATTGTCCACAAACATTTCGATGTGTTTGTCCGAAATGTTTCTATGGTTCGTTATGTCAATTTCAATCGAGTTTATTCGATATGTCATTCGATGGTATTATTGGTTCACATATTCAAGTCAATCAATTTCTGTATGATCAACCTCTAATCATTCAAATAACTTTAGCAGTGATAATACTGATGGTTCTAATTGGTTTTCTCAATGGAATCCTCTCGTTGTTGACTTTTCAAAGTAAACAAACACGTCTCGTTGGTTGTGGATATTATTTATTAGGTTCAACAATGACAACATTCTTTACTTCATTTATGTTAGCACTGAAATTTACTATTTTACTTACGATACAAATGTCAATAATTCGTAATCGAACATTTGTGAACATTCAATGTTATTCATTGGATTATTTGTTACAAGTTGGTTTAAATACAGATCGATGGTTGAATGCATGTGTTGCAATCGAACGAGCTTTTAATGTTATCAAAGGAATCGATTTTAACAAAGCTAAAAGTAAACAAATAGCTAAATATGCTATTAGTTTTATTCTCTTGATGACAATTACTTCGACAATTTACGATCCAATTTATCGTCAAATAGTTGATGATGAGAGTAATGAAGAACAAAAACGGGTCTGGTGTATTGTTTCTTATTCATCTCAACTGTTGTCTATCAATCAATCGATTCAAATCTTTCATTTTTTTGTTCCCTATTTCATAAATGTCATCTCAAGTTTTCTCATTATTATTTTGTCAACAAAACGACGACGACTAGTTACTCTATATTCTCAATCATACCAAGTTGTACTCTACGAACAACTTCAACGACATCGTTATTTATTAATTGCACCATTGGTTCTAGTTATTTTATCAATTCCACGTATAATTCTCTCGTTTGTTGCTGGTTGTATGAAATCGGACAGTAGTCCATGGTTATATCTCATCGGTTATTTGATTTCATTTGTTCCACCAATGTTAACATTTGTTATATTTGTTTTACCATCGAAATTATACAAAGAAGAATTCCGAACGACGGTTTCAAATATTCGAAAAACGATACAATTACGAATTTTTCGTATTTCAACTAATAATTAACCCTCGACTGAAATATACTATAGGAAAAATCTCTATTTTTCCAAAATACGAATCTTCTAATGAGCAATAATTCGATAATATTTCCAGATATATTTTGAATACTTCTGGTTCATCTGATTAAACATATTATAATCAGTTGTTTTATTTAGAACCACGTTTTTGATACGCGTGATCGCTTAGTGTGAAGAACGAGAAGTGACGAATAGATATTGAGTCCTTGTACAAAACGATATACGATCAATCCGCAAAAAAAATTACATTTTCACTTCTGTTGATCAAAAAAATGAAAATAATTTGATTTTCTTAAACTCAGATTTAATTCCAAAAAGTTTAATTGAAGAAAATTTTCTCGATATCGATACATTTTATTACATACAATACATCTATTTCTGTTTCGTTCTCTTGCACTTTCCGTACATTTGAGAGTAAAAAAAAAGAACGCAAAAAAATATCGAAAACAACACATTTTTTCTTTTGCGTCGTCAAATGATTGGAGACTGCTCCTTATTTCTAGAAGGTCGTCGAACAAATACATCTTCTAATTGCACATCTATACGAGATTTATTTCTGGATATATTTTCTAGCAACGAAGATCAAGAACGAATATGTGCAATCTTCAATGAGGATCAACTTACAGCTAGTCAATTAAGTCAAAATGCTCGCAAGATCGCGACTTCTCTTGCTAATTATACTATTGTTGCTGTTTGTATGCATCCTTCACTTGAACTTATTACTACATTGTGTGGGATAATTCTTCGTGGTATTCCGTACGTTCCTCTCGAGCCTACACTACCATATCAACGACTCAAATATATTCTGAACGATTCTGAAGCACAATTGATTATTAGAAGTGATTTTTCTACTAATGACTTGAATTTTGAAGGCATTGATACTTTTACCTATTCTCAATTATGTGTCAATGCAGAAAACGATAATAAGTTAATCGTTAAAGTCAATAGTGAAGATACTTTTTGTTTAATGTACACATCTGGATCCACAGGTCAACCAAAAGGTGTACATCTTTCACATCGTGCCTTACTAAATCGACTACACTGGCAATGGTCAAATTTTCCATTCGACAATGATGTTTGTTGCTTAAAAACATCTATTTCTTTTGTTGATTCAATTGCTGAAATCTTTTCTCCTCTTCTTCAACGTGTTCCAATCGTCATACTTCCTAAATCTTTACTAATGGATATTGCTCAACTAACTCATGTACTAGCAATGAAGCATATTACAAGAATAGTTCTAGTACCTTCTCTATTAACTATTCTCATCGATTATTTACAGAATAGTAATAATGTACATCTATTCGATCTACGCTTTGTTATATGCAGCGGTGAAACTTTATCTCTTCACTTAATTGAATCTTTCTTTAATCTAAAAATGAAAAAACTCTCATCAACATGCTGCCTACTTAATTTATATGGTTCAACTGAAGTTATGGCTGATGTTACTTGTGAAATATTTAAATCAACAACTTCTTTGTATGATACATTATCGTATGATGGTCGTACAAGTATTGGATTTCCAATTGACAACATACGGATAGATATAATTGAACCGGACGAACGAGGTGTTGGTGAATTAGTTGTCAAAGGACAAGGTGTAGCCAATGAATATCATAAGTGTGATACCACCAATACCATATTATCAAATAAATTTACTTGCGATGATGATGGTCAACCTTGCTTTTTTACAGGTGATTTGGGCAAGATAATCTATAATCGAATTATATATTATGGAAGAAAAGATAATCAAGTAAAAAATCTATTTATAAAAATCTATTTCTTCATTTGATTTTCTTAGATCAAAATATCAGGTAATCGAATAGATTTAAGTGAGATTGAGCTTGTTCTTAAACAATATTATAATTGTCGTCAACCTGTTGCTATATATGTGCCTACCAATGCAATAATTGTTGTTTTTCTACAAGAAATGGAAGAACCAATTGATTTGAATCGTATTTCATTAGAAAAGCATCTACCCTTATATGCAATTCCATCACAATTTATTACTGTTCCTGAAATTCCACTACTTGTTTCAGGTAAAATAGATCGACAGTTTCTGTTAAATTCACTAAACACTATTCGACAAAGAGAACAATCCGAAGATAAACAAGAAGAATCGGAGAATGTACGATCGTTTTTTCAAGTGTTTCAAGAAATTGGAATTTCAAGAAAAAACACCAGCAAAAGCTTTTTGGCTGCTGGTGGAACATCTTTGAATGCATTGTTGGTTATTAATAAACTGCATCATATTGGATTTCATGACATTACTGTAGAAGATCTATTCAATGCATCCACTTTACAACAAATTTTATTACATTCAACAAATGGGAAATGTGAACAACAAAATCGTTTTTTTGCAGTTAAAAATGAATATCAAATAGTATCTCTTGATCGAGTAGATAAAGATAATGCTCTACATATTATTATAGAATCATTTGCGAATCTGAATGAACTTGACGCATTACTACATTATAATCGTGATGATCTCAAACTAGAATATAAACAACAATTGTATGGTCTATTGGATCAACGTTGGTCTTTTTATACAGCAAATGGTCTCTCATTTGGAATAATTCGAAATGATGGACGTCTTGTTGGTATTTCATTATCAAATAATTTAGCAGAAGAACCATATATAGATCTAAAAACAATACCTATACTTATTCCTGTTTTTGATATGATGGAAGCTAATGAAAACGAGCTACTCGAGAAATTACGCAAGATAGGTGCACTGTCTGAACCAATTTTTCACAACTTTTTAAACGCTGTTAATTCTGATCTGGAACCTATGCAGCGAGTTGCAGCCATGCATTTTCTCGAACAGCAAGCGTTGGATATTGCAGCCATCAATCAATTTCGATCAGTTTTGACGGCAAATGTTGGAAGTGTATCACAACAACTTGCTAACTATGTACTCAAATATGATATCAATAAGGTTGTGAATGTAAGTGAATGGCGCAATTCATCAGGAACACTTATGTTCCCTCATGCAAACAAAGATCATATAATCACTATCAATTTCAAACATATAACGTATACGTAATACTAATTTTTGACTGCTTCTCTTGTTTTTCTTCTACAGTACGACTATTTTATGCTTAATTAGATGATGGATAAAAACAAGTACTTGTTTATTAGTCAAATCACGAAAGTTACGATTGTTAAAATCAGGAAATTGTCTTTTTGGGATACGCTATTGTTTCACATGGTCACCTCTTTTTACATTTTTGTACACGAGCACACCACTCCACACAATAGTAATGATATTGAGGCCAGCCAAGAAAGAAAAGTAGGGCCCTATACCCATTGCATTATACATAGGCACGGCACATACTAAAATGATACCTGCTGCAATGAAATTGAAAAAGGTATTGGCGGCAGTGACTGCAGCTGCTTCACTCTGTTTCTTGCTTGTAAGATAAGTTGCCACAGCCGATTCCACGGCTGTTTCACCAAAACTGAGCAAACACATACCAATGATAGGTCCAACTACGTTCAACTTGTAATGAAGTATCCATCCGTAAATAATCAGCCCAATTGGAATTAGGATGGATAAACCTAGAGCTGGTACAAGACGTCCTTCAAGACATTTTTCCTGACCAAAATATGTGTTAGCTTTATCTGATATCCATCCACCAAAAATGCTGCCTATAACTAAGACTACACCACTTGGTATATAGAGATAACCAATAATATTTTCTGTATAGTTATAGGGTGGCTCGGAAAGAAAAATAGAAAATAAAGTGGAAGTGGCAACCATGGAGCAATACGCCGTTGTTGCTATAGCAATATAAGGTAATATTGTCAAATCAATCAGATGAACTAATGATTTCCATGGTTTTTCAAATGAAGGCTTCTCGGTGGGTTGAGCATCAATTATACGTTTGTTTGGATTAGTTTTGTGAAAGTGTTCCTTGGCAAAGTATTGATGAGTTTCAGGTATCAGAAATATCGTTACGACGATGGCGATAAACGAGCAGATTGTCAAAAAGATGAAAGTGCTACGCCAGCCAAATGCATATGATAGCGGACCACCGATTACAGGACCAACTATAGGACCTATATTAAAAGGCAAGAAGAAGGCTCCTGTTGCCATTCCCCTCTTCTCCTCGGGAAAGATATCAGCCACCAAACTTTGACCGACCACCAATGCTACTGAGATGGTAGCACCTTCCAGAGTGCGAAACACGATGAGAACAGCAATGGTGGGAGCAAATATACATACTATCGTGGCAACTATAAAGATAATGAGTGCTACAATCAACGTAATCTTTCGTCCGAATCGATCTGATACTGCTCCCCAAATAAGACTAAAGACACCACTCATTAATAAGTAAATCGAAACACTGATGGCCACAAGTGTAGTAGATGTATTGAAACTCATTACGATGTCGTTAAGAGCAGGTTCATACACAGTATCACACAATGGAAGTAGAAAAGCAATCAATGCAGTAGTTGCAAGTATAAGATTACGTCGCAGTTTTGTTCTTATATCATAAATAGATATTTCCTCCACTGTAGTAGTCAATGTTGTGTCATTTTTGCCATTGCTAATACTGTCAATATTCTTATCTTGCAGCTCCAATTCGATCGTTGCTTCGGATGGTTGATTGCCATTGATATTTTCATCGTTTGAATTCATCTATAATGATAATAAATCTTATGCTATATAACTAAATCATTCAATATATACATGAGTAGTAAAGGGAAGAAGAAAATTGTACTTCCTAAATTAGATCCAATATATTTACTGCAGCACTATAAACATGTGAAAGTGTGGAAAGAAATATCGTATTTAACTTACCAACGAACAAAACCATTCTAATCCGAACGCTTGTAACAATGAAAATCAAATCCTTTGATATGAAAAAAGTGCAATGTCACTATAGATAAACACGGTAATTCCCCCCCCCCTAAGATGAGCCCTTCACCAAACATATTAGAAGCTCCCAGGGGCTTTTATTATGGAGGGGATTATGCGTATCTTCATGTTTATTGCTTCGTACAAAATCATCCATCCGTAGATAACTTGCTTTGCATCTTAACGAATAAGCAAGTAGTTAAAAAGAAAACAAGCATGAATAGAACGCGTTTTCATTCAGACCGTATATATAACTACTTTTGAGTATAACAGAAAGAAAAAATTTGCTCATTAAAAGTAGCTGATTTCTTCATATTTTCGAAAGTATCAGAATACAATAAACGATGTAGACATGTTACTTTTCTGAGCATAACAAAATAATGCGCAAATAATCATATCCTTTTCGTTCAAATCATAATGATTTTGGTGATTCATCAAAATAAATTGTTCTCTATCACATATATGTACTCATATCTTCGAAATAAAAAAAAATCGGCGATTTAGCGCGATTAATCGCATGATTGATGAAATAGAATGATTGAAAGCAGTATTAGTTTTAGATAATTGAGTGAAACTTTGAGAAGCGCATCTTTGTTTTGATTTATATGTGAATTTGTCATTTATAGAAGAATGAGAAGTTTTTCTTGATCGAATTCTAATATGAATAACTGATCCTGGGACACTTCTTGTTCTTGATTGATGTCGAGAATGTGAAATAGCAAGTACTTTTTTTCGAATGATATTATCTTGAATGATATTAATGAAAATAGGTTAATAACTCAATAGTACGATTTATGTTTTACCTGTGCTTGCCTGCGTAGATGATTGATCTTTGAACATTTGAATCTCTTTTCAAATTATGAAAATAGGAATTTTTATGTAGTCGGTATTATGATCAACTGAGAATGGATATTTTTTTGTTTGAATTTGATTATATGTGTAGACAAAATATCTTCTTTATGGTTTCATTATAGGCTAATGTATTCTAATTAATGTATTAAAAAAAAGAAAGAACAGTCTCATTTGAATAAGATATTGGAATTGAATGAACAAAAGAATTGTAAAGTAATGGAAAGAAGAAAATCAAGTATTGTATTAGTTTCATCTCATCCTCGTCATAATCGATCAATTGTTCATAAAGTGAGACCAATTTATGTTCTACTTTTATTTTCAATTGATTAAAATTTAGCATAAATATCCATCATTGAAAAAGAAACGATCGAACAGTATCATTCATGTAACTATTGGTTTATCAAAAAAAATTCAGTTAAATAATAGCAATTTATCATCGGTTAGAATTTTAGAAATATGTATTCTTTACATGTTTTTTTTATTTTTCTATTAAAATAGATTCAAAATCATGAAAGACAAACGTCAATGAATTCTTCTGTATTTATGACTTCTATACGCTGACATTTGTTTTTTTATAAGATCTTATTATTCTAGTCGCATGAAAACTCAAAGAAAAGTGATTATTCGATGACGAAATCGTCGTTATCAAAATCTTCTCGAGTCACTCCTCATGGGACCACCAGTTTATTTTCAAACATCAAATTGAATAATAATGATGAACAAGATCGAACAGGAATGATTCAAGATTATCATCAACGATCCAAGCGAAATAAAGGAAAAAAGTCAGTATGCTCTTTTCGAACGAGGAATGATGATTTTCATTTCTAATCATATTTATAGATGTTCACGTCGATATATTATTACATCTGTGCTTATAGCTGTACTTGTTATTTTGATCATAGCTACTATTCTACTAGTTCTTTTAATTAAATCTCCAACAAAAACAATAATACCAAGTAATCTAGACAATATACCTGCACTTCGTTGGAATTCAACTGGTATCACAGTAGCTGGAATTAGTGGTAGTCCTGGTTCTGCTAACAATCAATTAAGTTTCCCATATGATATATTCTTGGACTATGCTAATAATCTTTATATTGCTGATCGAGGCAATCATCGAATTCAAAAATATTTAATTGGTAGTTCAATAGGTCAAAGAGTGGCTGGGAATGTAACAGGTGGTTCATCTTCAGATAAATTATCAATCCCATCACGACTTCTTATTGATTCAAATGAAAATTTATACATATCAGACAGATGCAATGCTCGAATTCAATTCTGGCGTAAAGGAGCTAATTCAGGAATAACGGTTGCTGGTACAGGTAAGAAAAATAAACAAAATAGCGTTGTTTTTCCTTCATATAACAGTTTGTCTTTAGGTTCTGTTGGTAACTCTAGCAATGAACTAGATCGCCCCTATGGTATCGCTCTTGATCCAATATCGAATACACTTTATATAGTAGACCAGGCAAACCAGCGAATCATGTCATATATACTTGGTAATAATTCTGGTACATTACTATTCGGATTCAATGGAGCAGGAAATAGTAATACACAATTATCTTGGCCTGTAGGCTTACATTTTGATATATTGACAAACAGTTTAGTTATTGCCAACTTTGGTCCTCATAAGATAGTTCGATATGTGTTGGGTTCGAGCTTCTGGACATTGATTGCTGGAGATATTAGCGGAGCTTCTGGTACAACACCAGCACAATTTAATGCTCCTGCTGAGGCAACATTTGATCCCATAGGCAATTTATATGTTGCTGATACGTACAATAATCGTATTCAATTTTTTTATACTGGACAATTAAATGCGACTACTATAGCTGGAATTACACGTGTAAATGGTACTAATGCTACTACATTTGATGTACCTTTCTCATTAAGACTCGATAGTCAACTAAATCTCTATGTAGCCGACGCATACAATCATCGAATTCAAAAATTTTTACGTTATTGAAATAAACTAGCTCAAAATTTTCTAAATAATACTTTACTAATCAACAAGACTTTTCTCAAGAAAGATTTGAGGGCGAGGGAAAATACTGGTGTTCTTTTGATGCTTACACACACACACATACACACATTGCTGCCTTTTCGAACTCTGTAAAGTATATTCTTATCCTCCTAAAAATCAGTTTATACAGAAATGCCATCTAAAATACTTAAAACAAGATAACATTCATCACGATTCGACTCACTTAATCTTCGACTGCAAACGTTCTGTGAGAATGTAGAGATAAACAAATCGAGAGCTATCCGTAATACAATATAATTTCCACAGAAGATTTTGCTTACCAAGATTAAAAATCATCATGTATGTGAAGACAATAGTCATCAGGGACTCTCCGAGCCCGATTACCTAGGGTCCAATTTTGTTCCAACTTTCAATGCTCAACTATTACTTAGCTTAATCAAGCTGAAATCTGATTGGTTTGGGATAGACAGGTACACAGACAAACTTTATGCATTTTTCGAGCGAATTTTTAGCATATAACCCTTTCTTTTGAGAAAAGAGAATAAAGAGTTAGTACAAGTCATATCTGTACTTGCTAAAACCCAACTGGAAACAAATTCTATCATCTCTCTCGAGTATGGGTGAAGGCGAAATCTTGATACAATAAATAAATCCGTAACAAACAAATAACTTCTGTTGGAAAATAAGTCTAAAAAAAATAAATCCCGATATCCTCATATGAAGGGGAATATAAATTTGTAGAAAAATCAACTAAAAAGAAATAAATGAATTTGTAGAAAAATCAATTAAAAAGAAATAAATGAATTGTAAAAAAACTTCAGTGTTATAGAAAACTCTGGGGTTCTCGGTGTTTGTGGTGTTCGCGGTGTTGGCGGTGCTTGCGGTGTTTGCGGTGTTCGCGGTGTTGGCGGTGTTTGCGGTGTTGGCGGTGCTTGCGGTGTTTGTGGTGTTGCGGTGTATGC
>ERZ778026.2361-NODE-2361-length-20019-cov-9.118914_pt1 | contig 20019 bp, 18 predicted proteins | sample MGYA00375756_ERZ778026 | MGnify/ENA primary metagenome ERZ778026 (study PRJEB29350, sample SAMN05389820) | bioreactor metagenome | isolation source: Ammonium sulfate bioreactor | place: South Africa: University of Cape Town | collected 2014-02-18 ... | reverse complement strand
AAGAGAGAGAAGAGAGAGAAGAGAGAGAAGAGAGAGAAGAGAGAGAAGAGAGAGAGTCGTACTCGCCGATGAAAGCAGCAAAATCATTGGTGTCACCGATGATCTCACAGCAAGTGTTGGTGAGGTCGTTGACAGTCTCTCCAGCATCCAGGAAGCCAGCCAGCTGGAAGACCGAGACGGCATTCGATTGCATGGGATCAGCGGCACTCTCGAAGGCACCGATGACGATCGAGTACTGGTCGTTGGTCGTGAGGGCGAGCAATTCGTTGGCCTGCGCCTTGCTGACGCTGGAGGTGGACGAGAACGAGACGGCCGAGATGATCCACGGCGTGGCATCGGCAAAGAACTTGACGCGCTGCCAGCCGCGCGTAATGTACACGGGCGAGACGCGGGCCGAGGCAGCAGCGCTCGGGTCCTGGTTGACGTACTTGCCCGAGGTCTTGGTGATGACGAGCGGCAACAACGACGTGCGCACGGCCACACCGCTGCGGACCTTGAAGCGGATCTTGTCGGGCGTGTCGAGCTGCGCGCCCTGCGTTTGCGTCGTAATGTCGACGTCGAGGTTCTCGCTCACGATCGTGTAGCTGAGGCCGCCGCTCTGCACGGCCGCGAGCACCTGCGCCACGCTGTCGAACGACAGCTGCGTGACCGGGAAGACGGTGGCCGGAGACTGAACGTAGAACGAGAGGCCCTCTTGGTACACGAAGGCGTCGGGCACGTCTTGGAGGATCGCATTCGCAAGGGCAGCGTAGCGATCGGGATCGTTGAGCGCGACGACCGATTGGCGCACCGAGTTGGCCGTCGCCAACAAGTTCGAGTCCGCCACGGTCACCAGCTGCTCGATCTCGATCAGCGTGGCACCAGTGTCAAAGTAGTACGTGCCAATGTTGAGGCCATTGGAGCCGGCACAGAGGGCGAGCACCAAGGCGGCCACGAGAGCCACGAAGACCGTGCGGGCCATGGCAGCTCACGAGCACGGGCGAGAGGGGGAAGACGAGGGGAGCGAGAGGGAGGAGAGCAACAGGCGAAAGGAGAGGGAGACGAGCAGCAGAGGGAGGCACACAGAGGCGCTGAGGCTGACGAGCGTCGCGCTGTAGGCTCGCCTGCTTTGCGACACGAGCCACGGCGCCAGTAGGCCGATAGAGCATTCAGGGCCCAGTGGCACCCTTAGCGGCGTTTCCTTGTCTTCCCGCTCGTCTCGTTGACGCGTGCTGTTCTCTTCTCTCTCCTCTCTCCTCTGCCTCTGCCTCTGCGTCTCCCTGCGCTCCCTCGCCATGGCCGACGAACCAGAGTGCGTCTCTGCGGTTGGCGATGGCGGTGGAGCTTGCGTGGTTGTAGATCACGCGATGCATCATCATTCGCTCGAGCGCTTGTCGTACTATCTGCCACACGAGTGGCGCACGATCGCTTGCTCTCACGTGCCCGAGCTCGAGGCCTCGTCGTTATATGGCTGCGCACCGTGCCGCTATGTTGTTTGCTGCAACTGCTTGTTGGGTACGTGCCCCGAGACGGCTCCTCTCTCTCTCCTCGTATCGCACGCTCACCTGTGCACTCGATCGCGCACCACCAGACTCGGAGGCCACGAGCGACACTCTCTTCGTGCGCACTCTGCATCGACACATTCTGCGTCGCGTTTGGGCCCGCGCTGTGCTCGATTACACTTCTGCCAATGCCGATCCCGAGAGTGCTGTCTCCACCACGTCTGCGTGGTCGCAGCGCATGGCTGAGCTCGCGCGAGAGCGCGACTCCGTTGCATGCCGCGCACACCACCACCGCGATGACGCCGCTACGTCGTCTCGCTCGCCATCACCATCACGATCACGATCGCCCTCACTGCATCCATCTCTCTCTGTGGCTCCGTTCTACTATCGGTGTCATCGATGCAACTTTAATGCGTGTGCTCAGTGTTGTCGAGGTTCGTTGCAATCAATCGCTTCTTCTCGTCTCGTTCACACTCTCATTCGATGGTGCTGCTCTTCAAGGTTGGAGCCTCGTGTCGCCTACCGCCATTCGTCCGACTCGACCATTTGAATTGTGCAATGCCTACACGGATCTGGTCGATATGCCCGACCTCCGCACGCAGCGGCTGCTACTGATAGGCGCAGACACTCGCTCTTGCTTGCGATTCATCGTGAGCTATCTCTACCAGCGACCATGCGTCTTATTCGGTGATGATTCGACGGTCGAATGCTCTACGGCTGACGACGAGTATCGCAGCTCGGAAGCCCTCGCTCGAGTATTGGGAGAGCTCGAGGCACGCATCGAGACCTACGAGTCGAGAGCTCTCACAAAGTATCTGCCTGCCTTTCGATTGCTGGTGCGCCGCGGCACCAAGCAGCAGCAGCAGCAGCCGACATCCTTCCTGTTGTACATCATTGTAAAGCCTCTCTCGGCCTCGGCAATGGTACGTCTCATTCGCCCACACTCTTGTGGATGTGAATGTGGGAGACTCTCTTACGCTCCAAGGCACGACCCGGCAGCGATTCGAGTCGTCGTTCGATGGCACGATCGAACTCTACAGCGCCGAGTCGTTCCCTCATTCGCCGCCCTTGAACACTCCCTTCACGCCACCGAAGCTGCACGTGTGGTTCGACGCATCGCAGTACGACGAGCACGACGTGTACCGCATGCAGTTTGGTGACTTTTCATCGCGATTCGGCGTGCGTCATTGCGCCGTCGCTGCGGCCTCGGTCGCCTCGATCAACCAATGCTTCGAATGGGCGTTTGAGGCCATGGCGCACTATCTGGCACGCCTGCAGCTGCTTCAACGCATGCCCGGCCTGCTGGTGGCCGCCAGCAGCGCCGACGTTGTTGCCGTTGCCGGTGACTCGCTCTCGGACCGGAGAATGCTTGCGACGCTGTGCATCGACGCTGGCGATCTGGCCGGTCTCTACTTGACTCTCCTCTCGAACGGTGCGGCCGGACTCGCGGGCTCCAATTGGACGTTTGGCCGCTCGAGCTCGAGCAACAACACGCACCAGTTGCTTCAATCACCCGACCTGCTGAGCGCCGCGGTGCTTCGGTGCAATGCTGCCGCGATGCCATCCGACGCTCGTGACTCCGCGACGTCGACCAACCGACTCTCAGTGATCGATCCCTGCGACGAGACTATGGCGTGGCAACGCCAATCCGACTTGCGCATGTGGGAGGCCTTCGCTTGCCCGAACTCGCACTCGTCGGCTGCTGCCGAGCAGTTTGCCGAGCAGGAGCGTGCGGACGATATCGTCTCGCTCCTACTCGATCTCAAGGCCGATCCATTGGCTCTCGATTCTCTCTATTGCACCAGTGCCCTGCAACTCGCCTGGAAGCCAACCACACAACGCTTGCTGTTACGCAATGGTACGTGCAGCATTAGAGCCATCACGATCAATGGCAGCTTCATTGATGGATGATGGGTGGATTGATGACGTGTGTTGTTTCTAGCAACGCCACCGCGAGGTGCCTTCATCGAGGTGCAGCTCTATGGAGGCCGAGAGTATTATCTCGGCCGCGTCGTCGCACGGCAATCGGCATACGTAGTCTTGGTGGCAGCGCGCAACGTGGCGATCTGGGTGCACCTCGTACACGATGCAGCTCGCTTGGCAGTGTTCGGCTCACGTGATCCCTCGCCAGTTCGATCGACAATCGACACAGTGTTCGAAGCAGCGACACAGCGACTACTGCAACTGTCGCTGCGAGCAACCACGAACAATGCTGGCGCCCGCTCGTCCTATGTCTTTTCGATCGATCCCTCGTACGGCGAATGGTACTTGTACTCCACGTCGACAACCAACTCGCTGGCGTCGGCATCAGCATCAGCATCAGCATCGGCATCGGCATCGGCATCGGTCTCATCGTTGGCACAACCGAGTGGCTTATTCTCATCGACTCTCGCAGACTCCATGTCCTCCTCGGCATTGACCACGACAGCACACCTCGCTTCCTCTTCCTCGCAACCAAGCGCCACGGCACCCACTCCTGCCCCCTCACTACCGTCCTCCATCTCGACATCCTCTCTACTGCCCACTTCCATAGCTCCGTCGAACTTGTTCGCTCTCTCGCACAGCAGCGTTGATGGCGGGCTGCCATCCTCCTCGGTCACCTCTTCCGTCATGGCATTATCCTCGTCGGTGTCTTCGTCATCTTCAGGCTCGGCCACGCCGTCACCGTCCTCCTCGCCGGCGCTGGAGGAGAGTACACTCGGAAGGTACAAGCTCAGCAGCCTGAGTCGTCGAGATCTCCGCCGAGCATCAGCCAAGGCGTCTCTCAACTCTTCGGTGGCGTTGCGCTCCTACACCTTGGTGCCGACACCGCATACGGTGGCCGTCATCTCGTACTCGATGTCGAGCACCGTGAACCTTTACCCGCAGCTGATCGAGCCCGTGGTGCACTACTTGCTGCACGTCAAGCACGATAGCTCGTGGTCGTTCGAGCTCTTCGAGCCGCTCTCAGAAGTCTTGCACACACGTCAAGTGACCCAACTCGCCGATGCGCTCGATGCACTGCAGCTCTCACCGCGCGAGCTGCTGCGCGCCTCTCGATTCGCACACCGACAAAACGCTTGCTGGGCCGACGTGCTCGAATGGCTCCTCACGTCCGTGCTGTCGTACTCGAAGATGGCAGCCGCCGAACGCTACCAGCTCTTCCACGAGGCCTTTCTCGAGGACCACAACTACTTACTCACACGGGCGCTCTCGGCTCGTGGCCAGCGGCTCGAGAACGAGTCGCAGCTTCTCAATCGGCCGTCTCTGCATCAATCCATTCCACTCGAGTATGTCTGGTCCAGGTGACACGTCGTCGACGAGTGCTCGCTGGGTTCAGGCTGACTCATAACCATCGTCCTTCCCACACACACGCACGCACACAGAGCTGCCATCGTCGGAATGGTGCAGCATCTCAAGCTGTCACTCGCCCAAATTCCCGAAGATCGATGGAGCCCCAACTGTAGCGAGCTCGAGACCTACAAGTACTTGCTCGACATTCTCGATTCCGGCAACATCCTATTGGCCATTCGTGCCAAGGTGATTTTCGTCGGCAAGGAGAATGTACGACGAGGAGGTTCAGCGTGTTGTTCCGTTTGCTCTCGCACTCACTCAACATCGCCTGGCTGCAGGTAGGAAAGACGACACTGGTCCAGAATCTCCTTGGACACCAAGCGCAGCAACGACACGAGAACTCACATACGGTTCGAGTGCAACATCGCAGCGCTCGCTCGCCCATCTGGAAAACCCTCTTATCGAGGGGCACTCGCGAAGCAACCGATGGAGTCGACGTCTTCTCATGGAGCATTCCAAAGAACAACTTGCTACTGTCGCTCTGGGGTACTACTGCGCTTCACGTTGCAACCTTGTTGCGGCGGCAATCACGAACAGTACGACTCACTCGTGCAAACCATGGCACAGACTTTGCTGGACAGGATCTGTACTACACGACGCATCAATTCTTCATCTCGGACAACGCCATCAGCTTGTTGTTGTTCGATGCACGACTGAACGTTCAAGAGAACCGCATCATCTTTTGGCTAAACTCGCTCCAGGTACCGAATGGTCAGCGAGCCTCTCGGCGATGGCATTATGTTCACCATTCATTCATTCATTCATTCATTCGAACTCTTCGTTGGACAGGCTCGCTCGCCGAGTCAACGAGTGATGCTCGTTGGCACACACGTCGACCTGCTCAGTGATCCGGCAAGAGTGCAGCAGATCTCGCAGCTGATCACTAGTGTTTACGATCAATGGAAGGTGTACTTTCTGCCCGCCAACCGATTGACCCTCATTCAGCCTCCGGTATATGCCAATGATGTCCAGCGAGAGAATGCTCGCCATCTTGTTCGGTACCTGACACGACGTTGTGTGTGTTTGTTTGTGTTGTGTTTGTGTGTAGAATGGTAGCTTTTGGGCCGTTGGCAACAAGACGGGTGTGGCCGAGATTCGTGAGGCCATCATCAAGACCGCCATCACCGTGGGCTCGGTTAGCCAGCCGGATGGCACACTGATTCCAAAGGCGTATCCCTTGTCGTACCAGCAGCTCTTCTCGCTGGTCGAGCGACAAGAGTATCATGGCAAGTCGGTCTTGTCGTGGGACGAGTTCATTGCGCTCGGCGCACAAGCTGGCATCACCGAGCACCATATGCTTGTGCGTGCAACGCGCCAGCTGCACACGTGGGGCAAGCTCTTGTACTTTGGAACGAGCGACACGGCGTCGATCGTCGACGAGCTCGCGCGCTTCGTCATTATCGATCCGCAGTGGCTGCCGGCCATCTTTCGATCGATCATCTCGCTCCGCTACTGGAACGACACCAACACGTCGGATCGCGTTAGCAGCGGCAACGTGGCCATGCCCGACGCGCCGAACGCGCCGAACGTGAGCTCGACCTCGAGCCCCAGCAGCAGCACGCTGTCTGGCACGCTTGCGCGATGGTGGCCATTCACGCTCAAGGCACGCGAGAACAACGAGGCTTTCGGCGGCAACCAAGCCATCATCCTCCGGTCGCAGCTCACGGCTCGGTGGCGCGAGCTCTCGATCGATGCCTCGTTGCACGACTTCATCTTGCATCTCTTGCAGTACCACTTCAAGATAATCATTCGGCTCAAGAACTTTGCGCCGCCCAGCGAATGCCCACAAGCTGGCGTAGTCGACTCGGCCAGCTCGCTGGTCTCTACGGCCTCGCTGGCACTATCGCCACGAGCCACGAAACGAGCCACTCGCTTCCAGTCGCAGGCACACTTGCTGCCAGTGACGCCGGCTGCACGGCCGCCGGTACCCGAGCGGCAGGCATCGACTTCGAAGCTGCTCGAGACCTCGCTCTCGTCGCTTGCGCTCTCGCCACGTGCTCGCTCGCGCACGGTGGTGACGGCGCCGCTGCCGCCTCCCGACGCCGAGTACCTGGTGCCGTCGTTGCTGAGCGACACCAAGCCCGTGGCAGCCACGCAATGGCCGGCGTTGGCATCGGCGTCGCGCTCGACCATCACCGAGCTGCACCGCGTCTATCACCTCATGTTCGAGCCGGCAGGCCTCATGAGCCACTTGATGGTCGAGGCCATGTACTTGTCGCGTATCAGCGTGCTGCACAACGTGCGATACTGGCGAACCGGCTTCTTTGGGCACTCGCGTACCTTCTTCTCGACGCCGTCCTCGTCGTCACCGTCGTCGTCGTCGTCATTGACCACCTCCACAGTCGCTACTCGTAAGGGAGGCGGCGGCGGAGGAGGAGAGCTTGATACCACGATGGCGGTCGGTGGATCGATACTGCTCGAGTTGCTCGATGACGGAGCGTACGGTGGCAAGCAACTCAAGCTGCTCATCAAAGGTCGCGGCAAGACGCAGCTCTTGGCGCGGATGCACATGGTGATCCAGAACCTGATTCGCACGTGGTATCCGGGCCTGATGCTCAGCAAGTCGTGGCACGTCGAGGTGGGCTACGTGCGCGACGGCGACTTTGTGTGTCTGCAACGTCGGCACGTGATCGACTGCCATGCACGCAACGAGCTCGCGAGCCTCGGTGATGTCAACGTTCAGAAGCTGGTGCCCGAGTTGTTCTTTGCGGCGCCGATCGTCAGCAACGCCAGCGCAGGCCGAATGGCCGGTGATGGCGACGGTGGTAGCGACGATTTCGGCCTCCGACCGCCGTCATCGTCGTCGTCGTCGTCGTCGTCGTCGTCCAGTGAGCAAGTGGCACCGAATCTGCTGTTGACCTACAAGCGTGGCGCTCGAATCGCACAAGGATCTTGCGGCGCCGTGTGGCAGGTGAGCGACGAGGCCGGCAACGTGTTCGCCATGAAGGAGTTCCACCTGACCGAGCAGCTGCTCGATACGTTTTGTACCGAGCTTGCGCTCTTGTCGCAGCTGCGGCATCCGAACATTGTGCGCTTCCTCGCGTACTCGTCGTCGCCGCCACAGCTGTTGCTCGAGTACGTGGCAGGCGGGACGCTCGAGTGGCTGCTCGTGTCGAATGAGGTGTTGCTACTGCCGCAGTTGGCACTGCGCATTCTGGTCGACATTACATGCGCCATGGCCTACCTGCACACTCACTCTCCGCCGTACGTAATGATCTCCCCCACCGATCGACGACTCCATCAATCATCACAAACGTGTACTGATGAATGTATTGCTACAATCTAGAATCCTGCACAAGGATTTGCGGGCTCCGAATGTGCTCTTGGTGACACTCGATCTCTACGCACCGGTGGTGGCCAAGGTCGCGGACTTTGGAGTGTCGGCGATGGTCGATCGGTCGAAGAAGGACTCGCACAAGGAGATGTACTCTCGCGATCTCTCGGCCTTTGGCAAGCTCGTGCAACGAATGATCCACAAGGTGTCTCTCTCGCACACCTCCAAGAATCAACGCAGCATCAGGACACCAGGCTCCTCGTCGTCGCCGGCCCTTTCGCTTGAAGCGCCTCCTGTCGCCCATTCTGCTCCACGGGAGTTGCCGACCACCTCGCCCCATCCAGGGCAGCTCCAGAGCAAGGGCGTGCGACGGTCCCGCGAACGACCGCTGCACGAGCCTCGTGGCCGCAGCGATCGGGCAAGCGACGATGATGATGATGACGACGATGATGATGACGAGGAGGCTGAGGGTCGTGCTGGCGATGCCACGATGCCAGGGAACGAACGAATCGCGTACTGTGAGCAAACCAAACGCGACGATGGCGACACGCACTCGTCAGCTTCGAGTGAGCAAGTCTCGCAACAGCGCGGCAGTCTCGAGACCGAGATCGATACCGAGAGTGACACCGATACCGAGAGCGAGAGCGAGACTGGCGAGGAGCGAGAGTGCGACGAGGAGGCTCGCAGCGAACAGGTGCAGCTCGAGTACTTTACGGCGTCGATGGAGGGCATCATCGACAAGTGCGCGCACGCGAGCCACTTGACGCGCCAAAGCTTCTCGCGCCTGCACGACGAGCTGTCGCGCACGCTCAAGCACTTTCGGAGCAAGCGGTACGCCGAGCTCGAAAAGAGCCGCAAGGCGCTGCTGGCACGGCAGCAACACGCGCTGCTCCTCGAGTGCATCGGAAAGCGAGACTGGCAGCAGGTCGAGCAGTACATCACGGCGCTGCCGGATGCGAGCGAGAGCTTTTGGATCGCCGAACTCGGCGCCATGATGTTCGAGGCCATGCAGTACTCGAAGGTCGACTTTCTCGAGGCCGTCATAACGAGCGACCGAATCACGCTCGATGGCACACTGGAGAACGGCGACTGTCTCGGAGCGGTGGTGATCGAGCACAACTACCCGGTGGCTTGGTTGTCGATGCTTCTCGAGCACGGCCACCGCGTCGATGCGCATAATCGAAACTCTACAAGTATGTGCAGCGCGTGTAGTCACAGAGAAGGAGGGAGAGAGAGAGAGAGAGAGAGAGAGAGAGAGAGAGAGAGGCGGCATGGACTCATCACGGTTCGAATGGCGACAGGTCTGGTCCAGCTGGCGATCGAAAGCACATCGTCGCCTGCGTATCTCGGTGTCTTACTCGAGGCCCGCGCCGACGTCAACCTGGGTGATACTACGACCAAGCGCTCGCCGCTCCATATTGCCATCCATCACGGATGCTACTCGGCGGCGGAGCTGTTGATTGCGCACGGGGCCGATGTGAATCTCGTCGATGGCGAACGGTGGACGCCGATCGCACGAGCGGCGGCGTTGTCGCGCTCGAACGTCGAGTGCCGCTTGATACTCAAGCTGCTGATCTCACAAGCGGCGCGCTTGCCGACCAACACCAATCCCGAGTGCTTGGTGGCCATCATCGATTGCGTCAAGGACTTTGTGCTGGAAGCGAGTGCTCTCGAGTACGTGATGCGATATGGCCCATGGTGGCACGCAGCAAGTAGCGGGTCGATACTCACTCCTGCTACTGGTGCTGGTGCTGGTGCTGGTGCTGCTGCTGCCAACCGCGCTCACAGGAATCACATGCTGCTCATGCAGCTGATGTCGTCGTTCTTTCGGAGCTGCCACGCTGGCTTCTTGCGGACGCTACATGAGGAATACCTGCCGACGCAATGTCCATCGTACCCGCTGATTCACGTACGGTCGCGAGCGCCGCCAGTCTCGCGCAACCACTCGCACTGACCGACGGAGACAACATAGATCTCGCGATATTGTTTGTTCGAGGAGCGCACTTGTTACATGGGCGAGGACGAGATCGAGAAGATCACGCTCACGAATCGCGGCACGAGCGATCTCACAATCACGTGCCCACAAGAGACGCTCATCGGCCGCTATGCGATCACGGCGCACCCAGCGGAGCTCAAAGTGGTATGTGTGCATCTCTCGCGCGCGCGCTCTCGTGCAATGCGAGCTGATGTGCGCGCGTCAATGAGAACACAGAAAGCGCGCGGTCAGAAGGTGCTGGAGTTCAGGGCGCGCTGCTTCGCACGGCAGCTCGAGACCTGCGTGTTGCTACGCGTTCGATCGTCGAGTTCGCGAGCGGCAGAAGACCTTGTTTGGCTGGCAGTGCGGCCAAAGGTACGGCAGTGGCGGCGGCGGCGGCGGCGGCGGCAATCGGTTACGCAACAACGGTCGACGCCATGCCAACGACGAAGATGGCGATGGCGAATGTGGTGTGTTGCTTACCGTTATCTACGTACCACACAGACGATCGAACAACGGCCCAAGAGAGCGGCCACCGGCGCAGCACCGATACCGCGCATAGCTGTTCCACAGCGCGGCGAGGCGTGAGGCGTGAGGCGCCACCAGCACACGGGCGTTCGAGGAGGAGGCTGTTGCTGTTGTGTGGCGAAGGTGGCGAAGGTGGCGTCTAGCGCGTGTGCCCCGTTCGCGCTGCTTTCTCCTCTGCGCGCCATCGTGGTGTCGGCGAATAGATGCTCGGGCCTCGGCGCTCGGGCGCAAGGCGCTCCGGGCCCATGGAGGCCCGGCGAACACGAAAGATGGTTGGGGAAGACGCGCGCCACCGACGCGAGGCTATGGCGCGGTGTGAGGCGCTCGGCCGTGGGAGAAGTGGCGATCCCGCTGGAAGCGTGCAACAATTTCTCGCTGTAGCTGCGCTCTGTGTGCTGCTCGCGCGCCTCACAGCGCGCCCCCGACGGCGGATATTGCGGCAGGTGAAGGCCGCCAGCCAGCGGCGAGCGGGGCGTCGTGGGAGAAGCGAGGGCGCCGGCGCGCGCAGCTCGGACGAGGTCGGCGTTGGGGATCGGGCCAGATAAGGCCGCAAGGCCGCCTCGGGGCTGCCTCGCCCTGTTCGTGCTCGATGCGCGAGCATGCGCAGTCATTTTTCTCTCGCCTCGCCGCGCGCAACACCTCGGCTGGCCGCGTCGTTCCTGGTCTGTGTCGTCGACCCCCGCCGCGCTCTCTCTTCGCCTCCTCACTCGCTCTGCCGCACTCGACGTACGTCTCGACGCCTCTCCTCGCAGCCCTGGCGAGCGCATCGTTCGTGGCAGCGCGCAGCGAGTGGCTTTTTTTCCGCGCTGTGTTTTCCGTGGTGGTGGTGGTGGTGGTGGTGGTGTGGCGCCGTTGCGCGTGGCGAGAGGTTTTTGTAGTGGACGGTGTGTGTTCGTGGTGGTGGTGGTGGCGCGTGTGGCAGCTGATTGATCGGTGGTCTCTCGCCTTCGCTCTCTCCCTCCCTCTCTCTCGTGCGTGTGTGTGTGACTAACCGCACCGCCGTCGCTCGTTGTTCCACAGCAGCAGCAGTAGCAGCGCCGCGTCCACACACTCTCGATCCCGTCATTACGACCACGACGCCGCCCACTCGCGCCTCCCGCTAGTCGTCGCCCTCACCCTCCTTGCTTGTTCGCTTGCTTGGATCGCGCGACCGACCCACCCACCCAGCCACACGTCTCTCTTCCTCCGTCGCACATCATGGCCCCGACAACACAGCAACAACAGCCGCAGCAACACCACGCGGCGCTCTCTGCCACGGCGCTCGCCGACCGCAACCGCGCCGTCGTTGCGCGCCTGCTGGACCTCACGTTCCCGACGGCAGCCGAGCTTCGCACCATCGCCTCGTACTGGAGCAGCATCTCGGCCGACGAGCGCGCGGCCCTCGTGGCCACGCCCTTCAGCCCCATCCGAACGGCGCTCAAGGACGCCATCAAGCAGCGCTGCAGCTGCAGCAACTGCAAGTGGAGCCACATCTCGTTCCTGTCGCGCAACGCCGACGCCGCCCTCGAGTCCCGCTTCCACGAGTTGCGCGAGGAGCTCTGCCGCTGCGCCGGCTGCGCGAGCGAGCGCCTGCCGTCGTCGGCCTCGCCGTCGCCCTCGTCGTCGCCGTACTCCTCGGCGCCGTCGTCGCCACGCGGCAGTACGGCCACCACGTCGCCGGCGAGCCGCGCCACCCACGTTCACGGCGAGTGCGTCGCGCACCTGTCGCTCTTCGATGCGGTGCTGGTGTTGCGCGACTCGCGCTCGCTGCAGACGCAGTACCCGCCCATCGTCTTGCCCAAGGCCACGCCTCCGGGCGGCGTGGTGTCGATCCTGCCGCACGCCGCACGAAGCGCCTCGCTCGTGGCGCGCCTGGCGCGATTGACGTCGCAACTCGCCACCGCCAAGGAACAGCTCGATGAGTGTGACGCGTGTGCCGCATGGTTGAGCCTCGAGTTTTATTGGGCCAGGCATGCACTGCAACAGGTACGCAGCAGCAGCAGCAGCAGTCTGTCGACACTCCACCGCATACGGCGGCGTATCGTTGCATTGTCGTGTCGTTGTGTGTGTGGGCGCGTGTGGGTCTCGGGCTGGGCGGAGCGCGTGGGTCGGCGATTGTTTGCCCGCGGCGGGACAGAGAGGGCCCGATGGGTGGAGGGAGGCGAGATACAGAGAGAGGCCGATTTTCATTTTCGATACTTTTTCTCCCCTATCTCTCCCTCGGCCTCTAGCACCACCACCAGCTATCATCACCACTGCGCAGCAGCTTTTCGTGCTACTCGTCGTCGTCCTTCTGTTTGTACCCGCCTGCAACGATTGGTGCCTTGTATGTCAGTGTGGTTGTTGACTCGACCTGCTTCTGCTTCTGCTTGTGTAGATCCTCGACGCTGCCATTACTGCTGCGCACCAGGGCCACCGCGGCTCTGCTTGGGCTGTTGCTTCGCTCTCGGCCTCTCCGAGCGCCGACGAGCAAGCGGTCTTCTCGGCTTGCCGCAAGGTGCTCTACCCTCCACCGCCTCCGGCCCTCGCGACTGCCGACGACGCTGCCAAGCAGACAACGCAGCAGCGCTCGTCGCCGCCGCCGCTCGATGACGGCGCTACTAAGTCCAATGCCCGTCAGCGCCGTCGCGAGCGCCGCAAGCTGCAGGCCGCCCAGGCCGCTCTCCACGCGGCGCTCGTCGTCGAGTCCGAGCATGCCACCTCTGCCACCGCCACGCCCGAGAACCTGGTCGAGATCGCCTCGCGAATCCTCTCGCCCGACCTCGTGCCGGTCGTCATCGCCGATGCCCCGTCGCTGCTGGCGCTCGACTCCCAGCCGCCTGCGCCTGCACCCGCCGCGACGATGCCCACTGCCACCGTTGCTTCCTCGGTCGCGCCGCCCGTGCGCTCGCTCTCGCCCATCGGCCCGCCGCCCGGTCTCTCGTCGTCGCCTGTTGCGCCGTGGCTGACGCCCGCCACTGCTCCGGCGCCGGCCCTGACCCCGGCCGCTCCTCGAGCTGCGACCGTGTCGGCGTCGACTGCACGCCTCGCCAGCGTGTTCGATCGCGCCAACTTTGTGCCGTCTGCATCGGCGACTCTCTTCGCCTCGGCCTCCGCTTATGCGGCGACCACCGCCCCTTCCGTTACCGCCACCGCCACCGCTGCCGTTCCGGCGCAACCGACCCTCTGTGCCCTTCCGTGCCGTGTTCGAAGCTGCGATGCTTACTGTACCGTTCCGATCGGCCTCCCCCATGACATCCATGCGTGCGACAAGGTCGACTCGTGCTTCGTTCCTTGCTCGGACCCCACCTGCTCCAAGGTACGCACGCGCGCTCAGCTACCAGCATCGCCCATCCAACACTTACCGTTGCGTGGCTCTCTCTCTCTCTCTCCACTAGGTCTGCGTCGGACACGCGCACAACAGTGTGACCCTGTCGCCGACCTTGACGCACTTGTGTGTCGTGCACATGTCGCCCTTCTCGTTGCCGGTGCTCTTCCAAGTCGTGCGCCAGCCGACGTCGTCGCGCGACTCGGCCTCGTGCGGTTACTTGGTCACGGCCAGCGCCTCCAACCGCTTCGAGTCCGGCACCTTTTGGGAGCGAGCGTAAACGCACTCCCTCGCACCGCAGCGGCCGTAGGTGGTGGTGTGTGGCCGTGTATCGGGTTGGCCGTCGGTCGGTGGTTATGGTTGTGGTGAGTCGTTCGCAATTCGTTTCGCTTCGTACCCATTTTTCTTGCGTTCTTACTTACTCTGCCGACAGCCGTCGTCTTCTCTCCTTCCCAAGGCGTTTTGGTGCACCCACTTCTCTCCTCGTCTCGCATCGTAACCATCTCACTTTTGCTTTTCGGTTTACCTCTGCCTCTCCCCTCTCGTCCTCTCATTCTCACCCACGCAACCCTTTTGCGTGAATCATTTAATTGCTCATCCATCATCTGCATTCCATTCCATTCCATTCCCTCCCTCCCTCCCTACCCTCATCATCATCATCATCAACATTTTCATTTTCATTTCATTTTTGCGCACCACCCAACAGCCCCCAAACCCGCCGCGACCACCCAACACCAACAACACCACCTCGGTTCGTTCGTTCGCTCGCTCGCTCGCTCTTTCGTTTGTTCGTTCGCTCGCTCGTTACTGTCTCTCTTCGGTTTTGCTACGTTGTGCCCGCTGATCCCGTGGCGCCACTGAGTTTCTTCCACTGTCTCCTCTGTGCAATCAACCTTGTCCCTCTCTCTCTCTCTCTCTGTCGCTCTCACTATTGCTTGCTTGCTCGCTTAATTATTGTGGTGCGCAACAGTCTCTCTCGGACTGTGCCACCAACTGGTTTTGCTTTCTCACTCCGCCCCCGACATCCGCCCTCATTCGCGTTGGCAATCTCACCCACTCACGCTTACCCTCCTTATACGCGACCCACTTCCCCCTCGTCGACAACAGCTCTCGCTAAATTAAACACTCGTTGGTTTCTTTCTCGTTAGATGGTGCTCCAGCGTATCGCGATGTACCCTGGAGTGCCTCCGACGATGACGACGACGAACAACAATGGTGTTCGTCTGCGTTCGAGCCATCCCTTCCCGCCCCTCTCGAGCACGACAAGAGTGCTGCTGCTGCTGCCGCCATGGCAGTGCAGCGCTGTCTGCGTCTCTCGTCGCTGTCGTGCTCGTTCGTTGTACATACCCGCGCTGCCAGATAACTCTTCGAATACAACCTCTCCATATGCCTCTCGTGCGTTCGGCGCTTGCGAACTAGCGACAGCACCGGCATGGAGTGTGTGAATTTTTGCTATTTATCGTATCTCGATTGATTGCACATCTCTGTCATTGACTTGTTCATTCAGTCTATCTATGTATATCGCACCATCTCACACATTCGATTCGATTCAAAGCGGTCGTTCGTTTCAACCGGTGCAATCTATCTATCGTCGATATATCAATGAATGGCCGATTGATTGCAGATTGCGCACCGGTTGCAGCAGCGAGCTAAGTTTGGCGTGCGCGCTTACTCGCTGCCAGCGTCTTGCTCCGTTGCTACGATGGTGCTCGAGCTCGAGGAGCGTGAATGCTGTTGCTGCGCAAGCGCTCTCGCTGTCATCACTAGCTTGGGCTCCTTGGCCTTCTTGAAGCCCGAGATCCACGTGCCCCTCTCACCCGGATGGCCGAGCGAATGTTGCACGTAGCGAATGCGGCCGATTGTGCGCTCGTCGTTGATGTGCGTGTGGCCGTACACGTGCACCTCCGAATCGAGCTGTTCGATCTGCTGCCCGAGCTCCGTGTCACCCACCACCATCTCGAGCGTCGGTCGTAACGAGCGGGCCACGAAGCCCAGCAGCTCGCGCCGTGGCAGAAAGTGCGAGAAGCTCACGACCGGTGCGTGCAGCTCGCGGTTCTGCTCGAGCACGCGAGCGATTGCCGCCTCGTTACGCTCGCGCAACTTGCGTGCTGCTACCGCTGGTGCCTTGTGTCGATCGCGCACCGAGTCTCGGCGCCACGTATGTCGCAGTCGGCCTTGTGCTTGCTCCTCCTCCAGCCACTCGCTCGGCCATATGACGCGCCGAAAGTCGAGCCAGCCTCGTTGGTACGAGAGATTGCTCTCGCTCGCGAGCGCCTTGTCATAGTCGTCGTCGCCTTCGTTGGCCCAATTGCTCGAGAAGCTCGGTTGATACCACGCAAACAGTGGAACGATCCACACGGCGTCGTCGATCAGGGCCGCCTCGGTCTCGACTCCCAGCCGTTCACACAGCGGAAGTATGCCACGCTCGAGCTTGTCGATCGAATCACGGAAGCCCTGCCGTGCTCCACGACTCCCACCGACGTTCGACCTCGATCCTGGCCGTGAATTGCTGCCGCTGCCATTACCGTTGTCGTCGCAGGCATCGGCCGGCAGCTGGCCCTCCACGTCTTCGTCGCCATCAACGAGCACTCCGTCGCCGTCGTTGCCGACCTCGGCCTCGTTGCCTCCTTGTTGCTCCTCCCACGCATGTAGTTCCTGTCGGCCAAATCGATACTCATTGTTGCCGGGCGTGAAGAAAACGCGTGAGTACTTGGCTCGCAACAGCCGCAGCGTCTTCTCCAGCACTTTGAGGTTCGCGCTGACGTCTCCAGCGACGATCAGTACATTCGTTCCTCCGTCCGACCTGGGTCAAAAAGCCATTCAGTAACGTAGCAAAGCAAGGAAGATAGGATATACTCCCTCTCTCTCGGCATACGTGTCGGGCTCAGGCAGCGACTTGATGAACTTCCAATTGGGCTCCTCATCTGTGTGGATATCAGATATGGCGTACACGCGTACTGGCGGTGCTCCCTCTCGATAGCGTTGTGCAGATTCGTTGTTTCCCATCGAACACCGACTACCGACACGCTAAAAGTCTCCTGGGCAACGAATAGCCTCAAACAAGAGGTCAAGAACAGAAGTAGATGAGTCTTTGACTCGATAGACAGATGGATAGATTGCTGTGTGTGTCGCGAGAGGTGCGATGATATGAGAGGCGATGAAGGAGGTTTGCTGTTCTTAACTTCGGAATGTCGCTCGTCTCTTGTTTGCCTTCTCTCAACCACATCAAACCCACAACTCTCTCTTTCTCTCTCTCTCGTGCTTGTTCGCTTGATCGTAGCGACTGTAACATTGAAACGTGGCGAGTCGACAAGTGAGGCCACGTGCCGGGGCAGCGACCCATGGCAGTGGCAGCAACGTTGCTTTGGACGAACAGCCGAACGTCGTGGTAGTCGAGTTAGACACTGCGACATCGAGTTCCAGCGCTGATGATGCGTCACTCGAGGGCAATGCAGGAGGCGGTGTGGTTGTAGGTGCTTCGACGTCAGGTCGTGCACGTCGTGCAGCTCGAGATCGCGTGGGCGACGCGATGCGACACCTGTTTGCGACCTTCGTGCTGCTATCTGCTGCGGCACTGCTAGCCGCAGCGCTCGTATCGCACTTTGTTCTATCGATCGAACCCAACTCATGCGACGATTACTTGCACGTCGAACAAATGCTCGAGTCATGCTTTGCAGCTGAGAGGCCGTGGATTGCAAGCGACACCGCATCATCGTCGTCTACCGCCTCGGCACTCATACATCGACCATATCGCTACCAACGAGTCTATCATCGAGGCTCCTACTCGCTCTATCGCTTCCACGCACCGATCCCGCGGCTATGGCATCCAATGGCAAGCTCCAAAGAGATCAATATTCTAGGAGGAGGAGGTAATGGTCCCCATGTACCAACACGTGACTACTCGCAGCCGCATGAACTCGATGCGTTCGAGCTCTCGTCCGAGCAGACGCGATTCGCCTACAGTCGACGAGCGCTGTTGTTCGTACCTGGTCACGGAGGCTCCGCGCGTCAATCGATCCCACTAGCCATGTCGCTGACGATCGCTGCGTGGCAGCGGCATGACGTGTGCTCGTTGCTGCTCACTGCCAATCGCGACGTCGAACGCTTGCTGCCCAACCGAGCCGCCAGTGATGCCAACACCGTCTCTCCGATGATCATCGACGCAGCTCGACGTCTGTTTGCTGGCCGACTTGCGAGCCGACTCGAAGATGCGGCGCTCGATTCTCTCGACGTCTTTGCTGTGGACTTTGCTGGGGAGCTGACGCTCATGCACGGCACGATGCTCGAGGCCCAGGCGCAGTTCGTGGCCGACTCGATCGACCACATCCATCGTCTGTATGCACGACAGCAGAACACCTCCTCGGGCGTCCAATCCGAGCAACACGAGAGCGAGACGCTCCTCGAACAATCGCTGGTCGATACGCCCAGCACATCGTCGAACACGCGGCGGCTCTCCAGCGCCAACGCCAACGACACGAGCCATGGCATCACGATTGTCGCGCACTCGATGGGCGGCATCGTATCTCGCCTGGCACTCATGAATCTCGAACACCAGATGCAATCTGTCGATCCGAGCGTCTTCTATCAGCAACCACAACCCCAACCGGCTCCTGCAATCGATGGCAGCCAACGCATACACCACAAGCAGCGCGTCTATCGCCGTCGCGCCGTCGAGAGCATCGTCACGATCGGAACGCCGCTGGTGTCGGCTCCAGGTCCGACCGACCCCTACGTGGCCGACATCTACCAGCGGCTCAATCGATTCTGGATGCAGCAGCCCGAGACCAATGCCGCCTTCGATCACTTGCTGACGGTCTCGATCGCCGGTGGCTTCGCCGACAACCTCGTGCTCACCGAGCTGACCGATGCCAACTGGTTCCAATCGCCCGAGCATCACGTACGTGCTCGTGATCTCGCCCGCGCGCTTCTGATGAACTATAACCTGACTGCTCCCTCTCTCCCATACATTGGATCTATTCAACTGTGTTCTGGATCTCGATAGCTCTCGGTAATGACATCGAGCGTACCGAACGTCTGGCAAGGAGTCGAGCACCACGTTCTCGTGCGCTGTGGTTCGTTGATGACACAACTGGCGTCCGCTCTACGGCAAGTCAGCGTGCTCGAGCGCACCAACACATCATACGTCGCCGCGTCGCAACTGGCTGCTCAGAGCACCACATTAGTCGAGCACTACTACTCGCAACTCGCAGACCGACGCGCCATCTTCGCGGCACACCTCAGGACTCCGATCTTCCAGCCGCTGCAGCTCTCGATCGAGAGAGCGAGCTCGAGCGCCGCCTCTCACATGCTCGCTGCTGCTCGCCTTCCAACGCCCAACTATCGAGTGCCGCCCACCGAGCACCGCGTGCGACTCTCGACCGAGCAACTCGTGCACCATTGCCACTGGAGTCCCGGTCGGCAGTCGCCGAGCAACGTGTGCCGCATTGAACTCGCGTGTCCGATCGATCTCGTTCGACCCGACTCGCGTCATGAGTTCGTCGTGTTCGCCACGCATCTCGAGCGCCTCTCGGCGCGCATCCAGTACTCGCCTCGAAGTCACGTGGATGCCAACGAGATCGAGTTCGTCGCTCGTTCGGTGCCGCTCGTGAGGCCCGAGAGCCGCAACGGCCAGCACGAGCATCTCGGCCAGCTGCTCTTGCTCCGCAAGGCGCACCTCGAGTCGTGCACGAGCATCTCGATCGAGCTCGAGCCGGGCAACATCAGCTTCCATCTGTCGGTCATGGTGGCCGAGTTCTACGAGCCGCTGCTTCGACAGATCTCCTTCGGCTCGATCGGTATGCTGGATGCCGCGAGCACGACGCTCTCGGGCGGTGCCACTCCGACCCCAGCGAATGGGCCAGACGGCGCTCCCTCTACGACCGACGACGGCTTCCGACACGAGCTCCTGGTACGCCTGCAGGTCACCGGCGTCTCGAACAAGCACTTCCCGTACGCTATTCGGCTGGTACCGACCTCGAGCCAACGCCACAGTGCCGAGGCGCAGCCAGCCGACGATGCCAGCACGACGCAAGGCTCGTGGCTATTCCCGCCGCTCGGCATCCTCCGACCAGCCGAGGTCCTGCGGTTCGGCGCCAGATCGGAAGAGCACACGTCTGAACTCCAGTCACACTTGAATCTCGTA
>ERZ778026.2358-NODE-2358-length-20023-cov-92.984375_pt1 | contig 20023 bp, 13 predicted proteins | sample MGYA00375756_ERZ778026 | MGnify/ENA primary metagenome ERZ778026 (study PRJEB29350, sample SAMN05389820) | bioreactor metagenome | isolation source: Ammonium sulfate bioreactor | place: South Africa: University of Cape Town | collected 2014-02-18 ... | reverse complement strand
GTCGTCGTTCGATTATTCGAGAATTCAGTTTAAACACATCCACTCATGGTATTCCCGGTATTGCTCGAAGTGAAAGTATTCACAATCGGATATTTTGGACAGTTGCCTTTGTGATCTTTCTCGGTATTATGTTATATTTTATTGTCGAAACTATACGTGCATATTTTGAATATCCAACGCAGACGAGTGTTGAATTAAAAAGTGAACGTTCACAACTGTTTCCTGCGTTTACATTTTGCAATGGTGGTGGTGTACGCTATGATATGGTGCTGCAAGCGTATTTAAATTATATGCAAACTTCGAATTTAACAGACCCCAGTAGTACAGATGTATCCTCCTTGACTCTGTTACAATTTATAATGTCATATTTACCAATTTTAATTAATAGTGGTTTGCCTATAGATGTATATACTTTTTCAATAGAATCGATGCTCATTCAATGTACTTACGCTGAGAGCTCGTGCACCGCTAAAGACTTTACTTCATTTTATTCGGCAACATATGGCCGTTGCTATACATTTAATGCAAAAACAAAAAATAATACTTTATTATATAGTTATTCAAATAGTGGACTTGGAGTATTGTCGTTACGTCTTTATTTATATGATCATTTATATATAACTTATCGTTCTGAAGGTAGAAGAAAAGTTTTCACTGAATTTTCTTGTGTCATACCAGTCTACTTTGTATATATATATAGGCGTAGCTATGATGGCTATGGTTCATGATAATACTCAACTACCTACTATTGAAAGAGCTGGTATGACATTAGCACCTGGTTTCAAACATCGATTGACATATACAAAGAAAAGTGTTTATTCATTGCCACCACCCTATTCATCTTGCACAAGTGATATTCCTCTTTCAATGAAAAGTATGTTTGATAAATATAATGGAGCTGATTATGCTTATTCAGAAGATATTTGTTATATCATTTGTCAACAAACATATGTGTACACGAAATGTGGATGTGTTAGTCCTACACAATGGAATGTTCGGTCAATCATTCTACCAGGTACAAGTCAGGTCATTTCTGTGCCTTTATGCAACACCACTAACCCATGTTTTGGGCCAGCAACAATTGAATTCGAAGTGACACCATCAATCATTAACGAATATTGTACTGCTTGTGCACAGCAATGTTCGATAACAAGTTTTTCTGTTAAATCATCGATTGCAACAACACCACCAGATTGGTTAATACCTGTGATTAAAAGTTTTGTTGAAAATTCTTCAATGCCTCTACCATCCGATTGGAATACTGAATGGCAAACACATATCAAAGCAAGTTATCTTTCATTAGATCTTCTGAGTGAATCGACCTTAGTTGAAAATTATACACAAACAGCGACAATGGGATTTGTTGACGTTCTTTCAAATATTGGTGGTCAGACAGGTCTTTGGATTGGTATTAGTTTTCTATCGTTGATGGAATTTGTTGAAATGATCTACAGATTAATTCGATATCATTTTTATCTTATGGGAAGAGCCAAACAAAAGAAAATAAATAATCCTGTGTCCTTTCGTGTTTAATTAAATAATACCCTTAACCAAAATAAAGTTTATCGTAGGCAGTGAGTATGTGAAAAAGATCATTTCTGTGCTACTTGGGATATATCCTGTTTTCTATTTATTCTATCATCAATTGTATCTTGCATATTTTCATCTGGTTATAATGTTGATCACATTGGATCGTCGGAGGTACATATATTCTAAATTAGCTATTTCAAAAACTTTTCGAAATGAAGTAATAAAACTTTTTTTTTCAATTGTTCACTAAAATTTAAGTTTTTGTCAAATTACACGCATTCATTTAAAAAAACAGACACATCGTTAGAGCCGCTATTGGCTACTGCTAGGTCTAATTTTCTATCACCATTGAAGTCACCTGTTATCATAAATATTGGAATCCTATTGGTTTTATATTGCTTTTGTTCTGGAAAAGTTCCGTCACCCTTACCGAACAGCACGCTGACAGTTCCGTCAGCTGTGTTAGCTGTTGCTAAATCAATTTTACTATCATTAGTAAAATCAGCTGCTATCACGGAAGATGGTTCCCTACCAGTGGCATAGGTGGTTTGATTTTGAAAAGTTCCATCACCATTACCCAACAACACACTGATAGTATTGTCGTCCGCATTAGCCACCGTTAAATCTGGTTTACTATCACTATTAAAATCAGCTGACACTACCGAACGAGGACTACTACCTGTGCCATAGGTGGTTCGATTCTGAAAGGTTCCGTTACCATTACCGAGCAACACACTGATAGTGGCATCATCTGTATCAGCCGTTGCTAAGTCAATTTTACCATCATTATTAAAATCAGCTGATATCACAGAATCTGGAACTCTACCAGTGGCATAGGTGATTTGATTTTGAAAAGTTCTATTGCCATTGCCAAGTAGCACACTGATAGTGTCATCGTTCATATTGACCACCGCCAAATCTAGTTTACCATCATTATTGAAATCAGCTGATATCATAGAATTTGGATGTCCACCAGTGGCATAGGTGGTTTGATTTTGAAAAGTTCCATCGTCATTACCAAATAACACACTGATATTGTTGTCATAGCTGTTGGCTATTATCGCGTCTGGTTTATCGTCATTATCGAGGTCGGCTAGAATTACAGAAGTAGGATAAGTGCCGACTCTGTACATAGGTTGAATTTTAAATTTTCCATCTCCCCAACCAACATATTCGCGTAAAATTGGAGTATTAGCGTGCGTCACTACAATATCCAGATTGTTATCATTGCCAAAATTACCTGATGCCAGAGAAATAGGAAAAGCATCAGTTTCATAAGTAGATTTCATAGCAAAGTTTCCATTACCAAAACCAAGCAACACGCTAAAAGTATCGTCTCCTGCGTTAGTAACGGCAATATCAGCTTTATTATCATTGTTGAAATCGCCAGAGATAGCGACTTGAGGCAAATCGCCAGTATCACAGTTAATTTCTGATTGAAATGTACCATCTCCATTACCAAGTAGGATACTAATAGAGCTATCGTATGAATTAACTACTGCTAGATCTGGTTTAGTATCATTGTTAAAATCATTTGTTAATACACACGTAGGTACACGACCGGTTACAAGCGTCATTTGATTTTTAAATGTACCATTTCCATTACCAAGCAACAGACCTAACGTGTTATCATCGCTGTTAGTCACTACCACATCGAGGTTCTTGTCACTGTTGAAATCACCTGATATTATAAAAGTTGGTTGTCCACCTGTTGGATAGATCAATTGAGTACGAAAGGTTCCATTACCATTACCAAGCAGTAAACTGATAGTATTGTTATTTGAATTCGTGACTACTAAATCTAGTATGGTATCGTTGTTAAAATCACCTGATGTAACAAACCATGGTGTATCACCTGTCTCAAAGGTAGTCTGATTTTTAAACGTTCCATCTCCGTTACCCAACAGTACACTGATAGTGTTATTGGCAGAATTAGTCACTGCCAGATCTAGTTTATTATCATTATCGAAGTCACCAGATACAGCACACCGTGGCTCAGTGCCAGTCGAAAAATTTAATGGGCTTTGAAACGTTTGATTTCCATTGCCGAGCATTATACTGACAGTATTCTCGGTGTAGCTGACTACCGCTAAATCTGCTTTGCTATCATTGTTGAAATCAGCAGTTATGACACATCTTGACGATTTACCAATTGAATATTCATAGGAGGACTGAAATGTTCCATTTTTATCCCCAAATAAAACGCTCATAGTATGATCGACGTTGTTCGCAACTGCAAGAAATGATTTTGCCATATTATTTTGTAGAAAGCCTTGTGCAATTTCGAGCGGAGATCTGCCTGTCGGATAATTCTGTGCATCAGTATAAGGAGTGGTGCATACGTTTACGGGTTCTAAAAGCAAATAACAACTAAAGAGAAACTAAGAGTATTTACGTACTAGTGTTTTGTGAAAGATCAAAATACGTAATAATTGATGCCACACAAATAATCCAAAATGTGCTGATGAGAATAATTGTTTTTTTCTGATACCAGTGCTGTCTGAGTTTTGAAAATATAGCAGAGAGCTTCGTTAAAAGTTTAGTTAAATAAGAATTTGGTTGTACTTACTTTTCTTTGGGATAAAGTGGTGCACCTAAATTTTAAAACAGAAAAGAAAAACATGACTTGAAGATATTCGAAATACCTTTGAAGGGCGGTTCAAGAAGTGTTTCTTTTGGTATAATCTGTTTCAAGTGAATGATGTGTAGATCAGGCGCCGGATTCAATTGTGATTGAACGATCATGCGAGTGCCAGGTAAAAGAAGAATTTCATCCTCGGTGGCGAAATGCGAATGTGCACGTATCGATCGACCATTGATAGTTTCGATGGAAAAGAGTGTTCGAGGACCTGTGTTACCCAAAAAATTATCGTTTTCTAACACAGGCATTCTAGTTGTGCATGATGAAAATCTCCACCATGTTACAACTTTATCGGTTGGAAAAGCTCCACTTAAATCACTGGTTACACCTCGCCAAACAGTCTGTGGTGGCACGAATTGTAATTTAACCAGAGCAGTCAAAAATAGTTTGAGATATTTAAAATATGGTTGAAGTTCATTACGATTGCCCATCTTGAAAGCACAATTGAGCATTTTGTAAAGACTTGAATGAGGATTCGGCCATTGCATTGTATAAAGTCGAATGGCAGCGCTTTCATCGATGGTTAATCCGTCGGGTGGCACTTCTGGTGTTTCATTTATTGCTGTTTGAACCAAAGACAATATATCGTGAATGATACCAACAAGTGGCGCACATGCCTTTGAAAGAGGTAATAAAGGTACATTAGCATATCCCGTAATAGAACTAATGTTGGCTTCGGTATTCATAATGATACTCATTATAGTCAGATCTTCTGGTGAAGATATTGTTTCTACGATTCGAGTTATTTCTGTCGTAGAATAATTATTTGAACCATATGCGAAAGAAGTTGTTTCATTCATTTCTTCAGTCGTGCGCTGTACTGACATCTTATATTGTTATTTTCTAGTGTTTTCAAATTTTAAAAGTATATACTATGATATTACAATTTTTTCTCTTTTCGTTTCTCCTCGTTATCTTGTATCATTATTTATATGGTGAAAAAACACATAGGATCTTTTGTATTCAAGAAAACAGAGAACAAATGTTAAGAAAAAGAAAAAAGGATTTTCATTTTGATTAACTACTTGCATTCATTCAAGAACACAGATACATCATTAGAACCTAAATAAGTGACTAATAAATCTAATTTCATATCATTATTGAAATCAGCTGCTACGATAGAATACGGAGAAGTACCAGTTCGATATGTAGTTTGATTTTGAAAGGTTCCCATAAGTTTCTTATTAAAATAGGTACTTTCATATATAATATGCAATACTGTATCGGTATAGGTCTGTACACAAAATTAGTTATTCCAAAAATATTTCGAAATGAATTGACCCGCGAGTTTTCTGATATAAAAGCTGAATTTTTTCACCGGTGAATAAAATAATAAAATCATAGTCTGGTTGTCAATGCTACAAATAAATCAAATGCAAATCATGATGTCAAATCTTACTCACTCCCTTCCAAAAAAAAGTACGAACAAATACGTCAGCATATTTACTTAGTTAATTGACAAGCTAATAACAACGTCAGAACGCATAAATTAAATACTCGACATCACGCTCTTGATTATAAGTATTCCATGGACAAAAATTCAGTTACCATGTACATATATAAATCATAGAATCGAATATTATTTATTGCTTATAGAACAGTTGAGTCTGATAATGGAAGCCGATCTTGATTCAAATAAAAATACAGTCCTGCAACTCGCTTCCATCTTTCCGGTCAATCCAAAACCAGAAAAAGAGATCAAACTTCGACGACGTCGTTCGATTATTCGAGAATTCAGTTTGAACACATCCACTCATGGTATTCCGGGTATTGCTCGAAGTGAAAGTATTCACAATCGGATATTTTGGACAGTTGCTTTTCTGGCCTTTCTCGGTATTATGTTATATTTTATTGTCGAAGCTATACGTGCATATTTTGCATATCCAACGCAGACGAGTGTTGAATTAAAAAGTGAACGTTCACAATTTTTTCCTGCGTTTACATTTTGTAATGGTGGCGGTTTACGCAGTGACATATTAAAAAGTTTATATACGGCTTCAACAAATGTTTCGAACATAACAAATTCAGTCAATAGTGCTATGAATTTAGTTATATTCTTACGAATTTTATTACCAGAATTAATCAATACTGGTCAATCTTTAGATCCATTTTTATTTTCACTTCAGTCTATGCTTATTAGTTGTACCTATGCAGGTATGGCATGTACAGCCAACGATTTTACTTCATTTTATTCAGCATCATACGGTCGTTGTTATACATTTAATGCAAAAACGAAAACTAATACTTTGCTATATAGTTATTCAAATAGTGGACTTGGAGTACTGTCATTACGTCTTTATTTATATGATCATTTGTACACATCTTACGTAAACGAAGGTAAGTTAAATATCAGTGAATTCGTTCGTACGAAATTATTACTTCTTGTATTTAGGCGTAGCTATGATGGCTATGGTTCATGATAATACTCAACTACCTACTATTGAAAGAGCTGGTATGACATTAGCACCTGGTTTCAAACATCGATTGACATATACAAAGAAAAGTGTTTATTCATTGCCACCACCCTATTCATCTTGCACAAGTGATATTCCTCTTTCAATGAAAAGTATGTTTGATAAATATAATGGAGCTGATTATGCTTATTCAGAAGATATTTGTTATATCATTTGTCAACAAACATATGTGTACACGAAATGTGGATGTGTTAGTCCTACACAATGGAATGCTCGTTCCATTGTTCTTGAGGGTACAGATGAAATCATTACTGCCCCGTTATGTAATGGAACCAATACGTGTTTTGGACCAGCAATCGTGGAATTTGAAGTAACACCATCGATTATTAATGAATATTGTACTGCTTGTGCACAACAATGCTCGATAACAAGTTTTTCTTTTAAATCATCAATTTCGACAGCACCTCCGGATTGGTTAATGGATTTTATTAGAAGTTTTGTTGAAAATTCTTCAATGCCTCTACCATCTGATTGGAATACTGAATGGCAAACACATGTTAAAGCAAGTTATCTTTCATTAGATCTTCTGAGTGAGTCGACTTTAGTTGAAAACTATACACAAACAGCAACAATGGGATTTGTTGATGTTCTTTCAAATATTGGTGGTCAGACAGGTCTTTGGATTGGTATTAGTTTTCTATCGTTGATGGAATTTGTTGAAATGATCTACAGATTAATTCGATATCATTTTTATCTTATTCGAAGAGCTGCACAAAGAAAAAAGATTGGCTTAGAACCAGAGAAATCATAGGTTTTTTTTACTGAAACTGATAATCCGACTTATTTTTTTAATTGTATTTTAATACGGCTTTTGCTTGAATGAAATATAAAACCAAATTTTTGATTTACCGTCATAGAAATGAATTCATATCGTTTCGGTGGTTCAGTATTGATATTTTTAGGTTAGACAGATTCAACCATTAGCTTTACCATATTTATCAGAAAGAATCTACGCGAAAGCCCATGTTCACTTTACTTTGCTGCTAATGATACCAGGTGTTTTCTATTTATTCTATCGTCAATTGTACCTTGCACATTTTCATTTGGTGACAATATTGTCAATGTATGGCACAGTACTTTTCGACTTGCTATCATCTGTTTGTCTAGTGGCGATTTGTTTTGGCTTCTATTTCATATTCATGCATTAATTCTGGCAGGCATCGAAGAGCTTCTTCCAAATTACTTTGCTTGCTTTGCTCATTCGGGATCATATCTCGTGTTTATTAGTTATTATATTGTTATAAAAACATTTCTGGTTTGTGGACTTTGAAAAACATCAGAATGACTAGTCGTGCTAGAGTAGTTTCAACTACCATAGCAAATAGAAAAGCATTTCGATATGATTGGCAATTGTTATCTTGAACAGATATAATTCGAAAGTTTTCTTATCAATATGGGTACTTTTATATATAATATTCAGTATATTGTCTAGGCATCTATTCGAAATGAAGTAATAAAACTTTTTTTTTCAATTGTTCACTAAAATTTAAGTTTTTGCCAAATTACTTGCATTCATTCAAGAAAACAGATACATCATTAGAACCTAAATTAGTGACTGCTATATCCAATTTCATATCATTGTTAAAGTCACCTGATATAATGGATACGGGTAGTGTCGCTGTGTTACGTTTGATTTGACTTTCAAATGTTCCATCACCTTTGCCCAATAGCACACTAATTGTATTGTCTTTCGAATTAGCTACGACGATATCTAATTTCGCGTCATTGTTAAAATCACCTGATATTATAAAATTTGGATGACGTCCAGTGTCATATCGTATTTCACTTTGAAATGTACCATTTCCATTACCAAGTAAGATACTCACAGTGTTATTATCAGAATTGGCTACTGCTAGATCTTGTTTCCTATCATTATTGAAATCAGCTGCTACGATAGAATACGGAGAAGTACCAGTTCGATATGTAGTTTGATTTTGAAACATTCCATTTCCTTTTCCAAGTAATATACTGACATTATGGTCCTGATAGTTGATAACAGCCAAATCCAATATGAAATCATTGTTGAAATACCCAGAAACTACCGAGACTGGATAGTTGCCAGTTTCGTAGGTGCTTTGATTTTGAAAGGTTCCGTCTCCATTGCCAAGTAATACACTGATCGTATTTTCAAAAGCATTTACGACTATCACATCTAATTTCGTATCATTATTGAAATCATTGGAGATGACATCATGTGGATAATTCCCACTTGCATATGTACTCTGATTGTTAAATGTTCCATATTGATTGGCAAGCAGTATACTGATAGTATTATCATCACCATTGGCTATAGCTAGATCTAATTTATGATCGTTGTTGAAATCACTAAATATTACAGAAACTGGATAATGACCAGTCGTATACATAGGTTGCATTTGAAAATGTCCGTAACCATTATTGAGCAACACATTAAGAGTATTATCGCCGACACTTGTCACTGCAATATCTATCCGATTATCGTTATTAAAATCACCGAATGTGAGACAATGTGGATCTGTGCCAGTCGCATATGTAGGTTGCGTTCGAAAATATCCATCTCCATTGCCTAGTAACACATTAAAGGTACTATCAGCAACATTGATTACCATCAAATCTAATCGATTATCATTGTTCAGATCACCTGATAACAAATAGTGTGGATCACTACCAGTCGCATATTTAATACCATTTTGAAAAGTTTCATCTCCATTGTTCAATAGTATACTAACCGTATTTTCATGTGTATTTGCCACGGCAATATCTAATTTATTATCATTGTTGAAATCACCTGATGTCAGAGACCATGCTCTACTATCTATTACATATTTTAATTGATTTCGAAAGGTACCATTACCATTTCCAAAGAATATACTGAATGTAATTCCTCTATATGCAGTCACTACAAGATCCACATAATTATCATTATTGAAATCACCGGATATTACCAATGTTGGATAATAACCAGTTTCATAGATATTCTGTTGTTGAAAAGTACCATCTCCATTACCAAGTAGTATACTCATAGTATTATCCTCAGCATTAACAACTGCCAGATCCAAATTTCGATCATTATTGAAATCATCTGATGTAACCGACGTCGGATTAGCACCAACATTATAAGTGCGTTGAGTCTGAAACGTTCCATTTCCATTTCCAAGTAATACACTGATATTATCGTCATCATTGTTGGTTACTATCAAATCTAATTCGTTATCGTTGTTGAAATCTTTTGATATGATAGAAGATGGACTACCGCCAGTTGCATAGGAGAATTGTTTTGAAAATATATCATTACCTTCGTTCAAGAACATAGTAATATTGTCGTCATTGGTGTTGACCACTACGAGATCTAATCTATTGTCGTTGTTGAAATCACCTGAAATCACGGAAGATGGATAATGTCCAGTCGTGTAGATATATTTATCGTGAAATTTGCCATTTTCTTCTCCATACAGCAGACTAACAGTCTGTTGCACCTTATTCGCCACGGCTAGAATTGATACACTTTGATTTTTTCGATTTATATAATGTCCATATGCTATCGAATTCGGTGAACTACCAGTTGAATAGATTGTGGCATTTATGAACGGGTTATTGCATATAGATGCTAAGAAATATTCAAACGTATATATTTCGATCTAGCTGCACGCTCCTACTTGTGTTACTCGGCTGGAGTAGATAAACAACGTACGCAATAGCTGCTGCAATACATGCCGTAAGAAATATAGTAATTGGAATGATAATTCTCCTCTTCTGGCGCCAATGTCGTCTAAAAATAGAAATTCGTTTCTATTGCAAAAATAATTGAATATAGCGACGACAAATTCTAACTTTATTTTCGGATAAAGTTGTGCACCTAAATTTTAAAATAGAAAAGAAAAACATGACTTGAAGATATTCGAAATACCTTTGAAGGGCGGTTCAAGAAGTGTTTCTTTTGGTATAATCTGTTTCAAGTGAATGATGTGTAGATCAGGCGCCGGATTCAATTGTGATTGAACGATCATGCGAGTGCCAGGTAAAAGAAGAATTTCATCCTCGGTGGCGAAATGCGAATGTGCACGTATCGATCGACCATTGATAGTTTCGATGGAAAAGAGTGTTCGAGGACCTGTATTACCCAAATAGACATTGTTCTCTAGCACCGGCATACTAGTTGTGCATGATGAAAACCGCCACCACGTTACATCTTTGCCTGTCGGATAATCTGCACTTAAATTTTTGGTAATACCTCGCCAAACAGTCTGTTGTGGCACGAATTTTAATTTAACCAGAGCAGTCAAAAATAGTTTGAGATATTTAAAATATGGTTTAAGTGCAGTACGATCTGGCATTATGAGAGTAGAATTAACCATTGAATAAAGACTTGAATGAGGATTTGGCCATTGCATTGTATAAAGTCGAATGGCAGCGCTTTCATCAATGGTTAATCCATCGGGTGGCACTTCTGGTGTTTCATTTATTGCTATTTCAACGAAGCGTGATATGTTATAAACAATGCCAACCAGTGGAACGCACGCCTTGGCAAGAGGCAGTAAACGCATATTAGCATAACCCACGATAGGACTGAGATTGTTTTCAATATTATTGTTGAAATTTGTTGTTATTGATCTCGAATCGATTGACACTGCATCTACGATCCGAATATTTCGTATCATAGGATCATCACGAGCTTGTTCTAAATTTTATTTTTTAAGAGATTGAAGATACATATATTATGTGTATGCATATGTCGGTTTCTCACCACGTGCTTCTTCAATTTGCTCAGTTGTGCGTTGTTGCGCCATTGATGTATACTTTTTCTTCTATCTACCTATAGAAGTATATATCATAGTTGTGTGTTAGCACATCTTTTTTACATAAAACGATATGCTTTTGCTTTTATCCTTATCTGTTATCATCAAAAAAAAAAGTTAAAATGTCGTTTTTAATCGTAAAATACCATCACCAATAAAATTTAAACAGTAAAGACAGTAGTATATTTGCACCTAGGCTGTACTCAGTATATCACCGAAAACGAAAAAGTACCTGTGAAAATAAGTACATGAATTCAGAAGAGTATTTTTCAAAATGTAATATTAGGAGTCTGATAAAACATGCAGAACGAGCATGGCATCTGCATGTTATAATCATACATCTCCGATTTCAGTAAATGCTTACAGTCGAAGAAAAGTACATCCTGTGAAATTGAGATATAATGAAATAGATATGGAAGCGCATATGCAGCTGAAATAAATCTCTAAATAAATAAATCGAAAAATAGTACAACAAATATCTGGATAAATAAATTCGTAAATAGTACAATAAATATATGAATATGTTATATATATATAAATATATAAATTAGAAATTTTTCTTCGGAAAAAAATATATTCCGATTATATGTTGTAATGGAAACAACGATCGTTTCCCGATTATTATCAAAATTAAAAAATGAATATTCGGAAAAACAATCATTAGGTAGTTTTATTTTCAATGAACTACAATTCGAATCCATATTACAGCTGTTACCTGGAAAAGATGATGAAAATTGTCCGGCAATCTATTCAACTACTTTATCTGTTCTTTACACACATAAAGATATTAAACATTTCATTACAAATCAATTTAATTTAGGTGAATTCAATATTCAATGTAATGATCGTGTCGGTGTTATCCTACCGAATGGTAAAGAATTGGGTCTCTGTCTTGTGGCTACTTGTTCTTATTGTACATGTGTGCCAATGAATTCATCAAGTACAATCGATGAAATTAAACATGATATCGAAATACTTAAAGTCAAAGCATTGATAGTTGATACAGATCTTGTTAATATCGAACAACTTAAATCAATGATCATGATACTAAAAATAAACAAAACAGCTGATACATTGAAATTAGAATTGGTATCGGATGCAGGTGTCGCAATTCATTCATCATCGAAAAGTGTATTAAATGGTCCACAAGATATTTCTCTTCTTCTACAAACATCCGGTACAACGGGCCAAAAGAAAACTGTTCCATACACTCTGAAAACATTAATGGTTGGTGCTCTATGCGTTGCACATTCATGGCGATTGACTCCAACGGATTGTAATTTGAATATGATGCCTCTATTTCATGTTGGTGGTATTGTACGAAATCTATTGGCACCATTACTCACCGGTGGTAGTGTTATTCTTTGTAGTGCATTCGATCCAAATTTATTTTGGGATATTTTACAAACACCTAAATGTCCGGTCTCATGGTACTATGCCGTACCAACAATGCATTCTGCTATATTACAAATCAAAGAACTTCGAGAAGCATCGGGAAGTAATACGAACAGTCATCTACGTATGATTTGTAATGCAGGTGGTGGTCTTCTTCCATCAATGGCTGAACAATTACAGAAAGCATTTACGACTGTTATTCTTCCGTGTTACGGTATGACTGAATGCATGCCTATTTCATGTCCATCTGTTGATTATAAACTCAATCGACGTGGTACTTCGGGAACGGCATGCGGTCCTGAAATACAAATATTCGATGATAATAAACAACTATTAACACAATCGAATCAAACTGGACGAATTTGTGTTCGTGGTCCACCATTATTCGATGGTTATGAAAATGTACCAAATAGTTTGACATTTACTGAAGATGGTTGGTTCGATACGGGTGATATGGGTTATTTAGATGACGATCAATTTTTGTATATTACTGGCCGTTCAAAAGAAGTCATCAATCGTGGTGGTGAGATTATATCACCATCGGAAATCGAGGAAGCTATCATTCAAAATTCTCGTGTTCGTCAAGCAATGGTATTCTCAGTTCCACATGATGTTCTACAAGAAACTATTGGTCTCGTGCTGATTCCACGTGACCCTGTATCACGTATTGGTTTAGTTGAATTGCAGAAATTTCTTGGTAATCTATTACATCCATCGAAATGGCCACAATTAATTGTATATATGAATGATTTACCTAAAAATCGAATGAATAAACCAATACGTATCGGTCTAGCCGAACGTCTACAATTGAAAGAACTCAAAGATTCAGATCCAATACATAGTCGTTTGTATGAAGCAACAGCACCGCCAACGACAGCACCAAATAAATCGTTGATTCCATGTCAAAATGTATCGTTGGATACCGAACAAGTTTACACGACTTTCAATTCACATCCATTGATTGTCGATTTTGAATTAGTAGCATCAACTGCCTACGTTGTAACTAGTGAATTATTAGCAAAAGAAGCCATATGGGAATATCTCGAGTCGCATTTACATGATTATCTTCGGCCGAAAGATATTATTATCGTCGAAGAAATTCCAAGAGATAATAACAATAATGTCAATCTACAATTACTTGCATCGAATAATCCAACAGCAGTCAAACAACAATCGAATAATGCACTGGAAGTGGCTCTAATAAAAATATTCTGTGATGTTTTGGATATAGACGATGATATGAAAAGTTCATTAAATTCTGAAACAGACTTTTTTCAAGTCGGTGGTAATTCATTGAAAGCTGGACTTCTATTCAATAGAATTCGTAAAGAAATGGGTGTTAGCTTAGCAATAATGAAAATTTATGTACATAGAACAATTGGATCACTTCGTGAATTAATTGAAGAACAAGATGCGCACATTGCTAAAAAACTCGAAGTTCAACAGCAAGCACAAAATAAAGACCGTAGAGAAGTCTATCAATTGAATGTTGATGTCAAATCAAAAAGTCAAACAAGATTTAGTGCACTGTTTGTTCAGTCATTAGGATTGCTTCTATTAAAGCCTGTTTGTATCGCACTGCATTGGTATTTATTTGTTTTTTTTCTAATTCTGATGAGACGATATTGGACCCGACCTGACCAATGGTTACAGGTAGTTTCAGTGATTGTTGCAATAGTTTTAGCACGATTAGCATTGAATTTATTTGTCCTTCCTGGAACTAGTTTAATGGTGAAATGGATCGTTATTGGAAGGTATCGACGTGGACATTATCCACTTTGGGGACACTACTATCTTCGATGGTGGTTTGTTGATCAAACGATAAAAATCTTTGGTTTTGGTGTTTTTGGATCGAATGATAAATTACGTATTTTCTTTCTAAGATTAATGGGCGCTAAGATTGGTAAAAATGTAACAATTGATCCAAATACTGAAATAAGAGAATTCGATTTGATTAAAATAAAATCGAATGTCAAAATCCAGCGATGTGTACTCAGTGCATTTACACTCAGCACTGGTTATATGGTATTAGCTCCAATTCAAATCGGTAACAATTGTTCTATAGGTACAAACGCTCGATTATCTCCAGGTGCAACCGTATCCGATGGTGTACAAGTCGGTCCATTGTCCTCTTCATACGAAATGAATCCGACAGCCAACACAGAACAAAGTTCAACTATATCGAAACCAAAAACTGTTAATTTTATTTTCAAACTTCTGTTCGGTTGGCCAGTAATACTAGCTGTTTCAATTCTATCGTATATACCATGGATTGGTGCAATCTATCTTCTCATTGATCAAACCGATTCGCCTATAGAACTCAATGAGTTTATATCGGTCATATACTTTTTTGCCGATGGAAAACGTGTTGGATTTCATTTAGTAGCTGCCGTAGCACGTGATATCATGCATCCATTTATCTATGTAGCTGGTTGTATCATTGTTAAACGAATATTTATTGGTAAATTCCATGAACAAAATAATAAATTTAAAACGAAAATTGCACGAGAATTTCATCTTTTGAAACATTGGCTAATGAAAGAACTATTACCCGGTCGTGATTTACATGGTATTACGCATTTAATAGGCACACACTATGAACTAGTCAGTATTATCTATCGTCTTCTTGGTGCTCGCATTGGAAAACGTGTATATTGGCCTGGATCTGGTTTAAATACGTACGAATACGATCTTTTAACTATTGAAGATGATGTTGTTTTCGGTTCACGTTCGTATTTTTTATGTTCAAATGGTGACAAGACGTGTAGTAAACGAATTACAATTAAAAGTGGCTCGATGATTGCTGATCGATGTGTTCTATTGCCTGGTGTTACTGTCGAAAGAAATACAGTTATGGGCAGTGGCAGTCTTGGAAAGGAAGGTACAACATATCCAGCCAATTCAGTATGGATTGGATCTAAGGATGGTAATGCAATACTGTGGAGTCAAGACGAAGAACAAAAGTCAACAGATACGATAACACCATTTGGTAGAGCGTTCTACAAACGTGAAAAAACTGGCTATTGGGTTATTCCATTATGGCTACATGTCATTTACAATATGACTATAAATATTTTTCGATCGATTTTTTGGTCTGCACCAATTGTTATCAGTATTCAATTGATGGCCATTGTATTCAGACGATTACCAGAATCATCGACATCCTCAACTATCAAATCCGGTGTATATACATATTTTCTACTTGTTGGTTTTCTTTCGGTTTTCTATACATCAATAGCACTATTAGCATTATTTATTGATATTCGTGTCAAATGGTTATTATTTGGTCGACGTCAACCAGGTCAATATAATTGGGATCAATCATCCTACTGTCAACGATGGCAATTGCACATCGTCATTCAACATTTTCGACAAAATATTTTAGATCGATTATGTGGTTCAGCATATCTCTGTTTCTACTATCGTCGTTTGGGCTGTCATATTGGTCGAAATGTTTGTCTGTATCCGAACGGTGGTGATCCTATGATGACTGAATCAGATTTAGTCACCATAGGTGATGACAGTTGTATTGATGATGCATCAGTTATTTGTCATTTGAATTCAAAAGGTCGATTCACTTTGAATCCGTTAGTTATTGGCAAACGATGTGTTCTTAGATCGCAAAGTCGTCTACTATCCGGTGCAAGTATGGAAGATGATTCGACATTATTGGAACATACGTTGATTATAAGTGGTGATACGACAGATGAAGGAACAATATGGCAAGGGTGGCCAGCGGCAGATGTGACGAAGAAATTTCGTGGAAAACGAGTTTCAATGCAGATCGAACATCGTCGTTCGATACGACATTCTAAGGGTGCAAAGAAGAGTTCTAAAGATACGATAATAGCATTGCTAGAAAATGAGATTCAACAAACTAGATTTTAAAAGAAGAAAACAAAAACTTTCTTTTATATATTTTTTATTCATCAATATCTTTTAATGGCTAAAATCATGCGAATAAAAAAATATTTATTCTAAAGGAATAAGATCGAATCCAACACGAGGAAAGTGAACATTGATATTGCCCATCTTTTCATTCGAAAGACGAACTACAATTTCATAATCATCTGCAGCAACGAATGTTCCTTCGACCGATATTTTGCCCATATCATCAGGTGTAACTTGTACTCGTTGACCAGGATAACATCCAAAATTTGATTTCTTTTCTAAATATGTCGGTTCTAACGGTTCGGCATGTTTTGCTATCTTGAATGCTTCTTCAGAGCTCATTTCTTCACTTGTACCGTGACCGAATGCAGCAATTCGATTGAACCATTCGATTAATTTCGAATTATTCATTTTCGGTAGGATTTCTTTTGTTTCATTCCCAATAGTGCTTTTTATGAACCAGATTATGTGATAAGCCGTAGCATCAAATACAGATGGTGTTGGATCACCGAGTAGAAACTGACGACCATCGTTTAATATATTAATAAGCCATGCAAGATGTGCATTGATCTGTTGAGCGTTCAATGGAATATCTTTTCTATTCGACTCTTTCGAAAAATTGATATCAGGTGCAAATTTTTGTCGATCTTCATACCATTCTTTCGATAATGAATCACCAACAAGACCAATTCGTAATTTTAAAATTGGCACGAACATTGTCTTATCCAACCACCAACACATTGGCTGTGCGAGACTGTTCGAAAGTAATGTCGGCGACTTCGGTTGAAGACGATCAAGTGTTCTTACGATTAGATACGTATCACAATACATATCAGCACCGACTTGTAATACAGGTATACGACGGTAACCACCTGTTAGTTGTTGTAGATGAGGCCGTGGAAGTATTCGATTGACAAGAACTGAACGCCAATTTAAGTTTTTTAAACCCATCACTTTTCTGATTTTCTCAGCAAAAGTTGACTGAGGAAAATGGTGTAAAATTAATTTTTGAGACATAATAGTTAGCTATAAACGAAACCAAATGAAGTATAAGGAAAACCACTTATGTTTACGAATTAGCATATGAAAAGTTAAAGAAAAAGATGTCAGTATATACCAATATGATTTTCTTTTTATTAGTAAAAATCAAACTGAAAATTTCCATGATGGTGTAATCGGACTAAAATTCCATGTGTCTGGATGACCGTAATGAAATGATTTTTTATTACAAATTGATTCACTCCAAACGAAAGGTTTTTGTTGATCGGCTGTCGGACCTGAAATAGCTACTAATGAAAACTTTTGCATCAATTCGTAGCTAGTAATCTATGAGAGAAGAACAGACAATGATGAATTCTAATACAGTATAGTGTGTTTACTTTCGCATCGGTTGCACCTCCACATCCGAATCCCAATTCGTAATCCGGATATGTTCCATTCACATCATTGAGATCGGCACGTGCAGCAATTGCTAGACATGCTGAATAGGGTGGCGTACAATTACATTTTGATAATTCATCATGTTGAAAATCATTGTATCTACAACATTCGAAACAAAACAATATTTATTGATCAGAAGAGAGACCTTTGAAAGTAGACCTCATCATATGCATCATCGTTGGAAGATCAACAACATTGTGATGATCACGTCGAAAGATTCTTGCACGAGATGAATTATACCATGAATATAATTCTGGTTCTCTCGTTTTTGCCCTTTGTTCTTCACCTGATATATTACGAAAATCTGGGAAATAAATATTATTGTATGATGCCCAATAACTATTAGCATTCAATGTTGCTGTCATATCTACGGACTGATTATATATCGTCATTTGTTCAGCCACTGTTAAAAATCTAAATGATAGATGAAGAGAGCGTTATAAGATATTTCTTTTCGATTTTCGAACGTACCCCTGTTTTGGTGGTTGTCCTGGTGTGAACTGTTTATAGTCTACAATCATCCATTCATTGTTATAGGTTCCGTCATTATATTTGAAAAATTTGTCAACCCATTCTCCACCAGACATTGCTAAACGATTAGCAACTGTAACTCGCATCCATTCCGGAACAGATTGCGGTTGAATATTTTTGTATAAATCAATGTTATAGATATCAATTGTAGTTTCGAGGACTGTCAAATTTGTCGGACGTGTCATGTAGAAATCATCTAGCAAAACGAAACATCTTCGAACAAGTTATAATTCGATAGTAAATCAAACCTATTGATGAAAGAACTCCTGGATAACTCGATAGACTTACGTCATAGCTTGGTATAATAGCACCTATAACACATCAAACAGTCAGTAGACGTTGTAATTACTTATGCTTACTAGTGGAAGCTGATGTTCGTTTCAGTGGCATCGTATATCGTTTAATAATTCGTAGCATTGCATTATAACCGCCCCAATTCGCATGTGATACGAACACATCTTTATAATCAGGTAAAATCTAAACACAAATTAGCCGATATACATTTTCAACAATAATAAAAATTGCTTTTTGACTTTAATCAATGCTGAACAGTGATCTTCTTTTGAGACATTTTTCGAGCCTAAATGAATAAGTATATCTCCAAGAGATGGAATCTCTTGAAATAGACTATAAGGAAAAAAGTCTGTATAAATATTCTCAAGAAAAAGAAATACTGACAAGAGTCCGAGTGTATCATTCAATTCTTTTCGTGGTCCATATGTTTTATTCTGATTTCCATCAATTAGACCGTTTAATTGAACAAGAAGTAGATTTATTTGATGCCAATATTCATCGTTCGGATTCGAATCGATCTGTGTATAAATCCAATTGAGTTGAATTTCAAAAAAGCTTTTCAATTTTGAACATATATCTTTTTGTCGAACACAAAGATCACCAAGTACATTTTGCCATTGCAACCGAGTCAGTTCTATGAAAAAATATATATGTCCATAATGACGTAACAAAAGTAGTGCCTCGAACCTTGAGTAAATCGTCCTTCAAGTAAACCAGCTGCATAAGCTTGATCGATATTTGAAAAATTATCCGATGTTTTTATTTCTAAGATAGACCAGCCAGTTACATTATACGTTTGATCGAAAAATCCTGTTGCCACAGGTTCACTCATAGTATCGTCGCGTTCTACAAAGGAATTGGCTAACCCGATGACCGCCTCGTATTCACCATTGACTTTTAAAATATGACCATGGTAATGGTTCAACGAAGACTTTCCATTTACTGCGATAAACGCAAGAAATATGATGTAGCTACCAAGCATCATTCAATTTAACAGATACGAAATAAAATGACCTGATACGTTTGAATCATATCTATATTTACTTTTTATG
>ERZ778026.2337-NODE-2337-length-20241-cov-9.910185_pt1 | contig 20241 bp, 21 predicted proteins | sample MGYA00375756_ERZ778026 | MGnify/ENA primary metagenome ERZ778026 (study PRJEB29350, sample SAMN05389820) | bioreactor metagenome | isolation source: Ammonium sulfate bioreactor | place: South Africa: University of Cape Town | collected 2014-02-18 ... | reverse complement strand
ATAGATAGATAGATAGATAGATAGATAGATAGATAGATAGATAGATAGATAGACAAACAGACACGATAGATCGATCACGGTAACGAACCTCTTCGAGCCGACGCGGTACTTGACGTTGGGGATGGTGATGAGCGACACGCGCAGGAGGTTGTGCAGCAGCAGCGTCAACAGGGCGTCGCGTATCTGGGTCTCGAGCATCGGCTTGCGATTCTTGGAGATGGTGCGCAAGGTAGCGAGACGCTCGACGGTCAATTCTTTGAGTAGCATCTCGTAGGTACACTCGGGAGTCAAGAGCAGTTGTTCACATACTCGCTGGGATGTGGGAGGGTGGAGAGTAGAGAGTATCGTGAGATAGTGATGTCGTATGGATCGATGGGTTGTGTGGTGTGTGGTACCTCGACTACATCGCCAAAGTGAAGCTTGACGATATAGAGAGCGAGTTCATCTTGTGGTAGCATGATAGATAGATCACGATGCCTCGATACCTCTGATATCGAGATATGGTGAGTGATTGATTGATTGAATCTGTGAGAGCGAGAGAGATGCGTGCGAGCAATGGACAGCAAACAACTGATCTCGATCTCGATCTCGATCTATCTCATCCGATATCTCTGACTGGCTTTGGAGGATGTACAGTACTCGATGTTTGATGGATGGGGCGATGGCTATGTATATTTACGGTACGTCGCGACATGAACACAATACGAGACGAAAGGAGCGTGTTGGATAGCGAGTGATAACTGATGGAATGTAAGAGATAGATGCCATACGAGCGATGGATAGGTGACGGATGAGGAGAGATTGCGTAGAAGCACAAGACATATCACGAACTGGAGAGCTAAGAAGTTTGCAAGGGTGATAGGAGCAGACTGGGACCGCGAGATCCACACACAGACACACAGACACATAGAATAGAGAGCGATCCTGCTGCTCCGTGATGGCAACAAAGATGAGAAAAGCAGCAAGAGTGAGAATGAATCATCTTGACGATGATGATAGAGTTGAGGAGAGTCATAGAAAGGTGAGAACAACAAACGTGAGAAGGACCGAGAGTGAAGCACAAAGAGAAAGCGAGAGAGAGAGAGAGCCCAAGAGAGGAGAGAGATAGATAACCAAGAGAATGCGATAGAATAGAGTAGAGGACACTAACTAATACCACGGGATCAAAACGTGTGTGATGAGAATGTAGATGCTCGCCACGAGAACCGAGATGATCATGATCGGGAAGCCCTGCTTGAAGAAGGTGTTGAACGAGATCGGATAGCCTTGCTGTTCGGCTAGACCGCATGCCACGACATTGGCCGAGGCGCCGATCAGAGTGCCGTTGCCACCCAAGCAAGTGCCGTACGCGAGCGACCAGATCAAGGGACCGATCGGCAGGGCCGACTGCTGCGAGAGAGCGACCACCACGGGCACCATGGCAGTGGTGTAGGGAATGTTGTCGATAAAGGCCGACACGATAGCCTAGAGAAAGATAGGTGCACGTTGGTGAGAATGAATCAACTTGTGGCATGGCGTGGCATGGCGTGGCATTCGAACGTACCGACACCCAAATGATCAACAAGCAACCGACGGCCAAGCGACCCTTACCTTGCGGTACGCTTCCGACGATGGCCGACACTTGGTCACCGACGAACTCGATCAGGCCCAGCTCCTCGAGGCCCTTCATCAAGACGAAGAGGCCGGCAAAGAAGATCAAGGTCGAGAGCTCGACCTTCTCGAGCACCTCCTCGACCTCGCGAATGCCCGACACGACGAGATGCACCATGGCACCGATGATGGCGATCCAGGCGAGCGAGAGCTCGACCTGCTCCTCGATCCACGAATGCAAGAAGAACATGATGACGACGCCCGTGAGCACGGTGAGCGAGCTGATGAACAGCGGACGATCATGGATTTGGTACTATGAGCGAGAACCGTGAATTAGTACTGCTGCAACTCACGTGGAGGAATGAGAGAGAGAGAGTGAGAGAGAGAGAGAGAGGAGGAATACTTACCTTCTCCTCGAGCTCAGCAATGTCGACGGTCTTGACCGAATCGTCCTCGGGAGCAGCAGCAAGGTCCTCGTTGAGGCGCTTGATGTAAGCCTCGAGTTGCTCGCGCACACGACGCTCCTCCTCGCCACCAGAGGGGTTGATCTTGGTGGCAGTTCGCTTCCAAAGGTCAATCTCCTTGTGCTTTCCGTGGTGCGGCTGTCGCTTCAACGAACGCTATTCCGTCATCAAGCACAGCCATGCATTGTCGTATCAATATCAAGTGAACCAACCTCCCTTCCTTCCATCCTTCCATTTCTCCTCAATATCTCGTACCCTGTTGAGGAAATACAAAAACACAAAGATCACAATGGCCACAATAAAGATGCCAGGTGCAACGTGCAACGTGAAGCTGCCAAAGTTGATCTCAGGGTACGCGGTAACGCGAGGGTCGTTGACGATGATAATGTTCGGAGGATCACCGATCGGCGTAGCTGTAAACGTTATAATCACACGTGGTTAGGTTCAGTTCTCTCTCTTTCTCTCTCTCTCTCTTCTCCTCTGATGTAAGAGTAACTACATACCAGTTCCTCCAATGTTAGAGAACATGACCTCAGCAATCAACAAAGGCTCCGGAGGCACGTCGATCACACGGCAGAGGCGAATGGTGACGGGCGTCAACAGCAGGATGGTGGTGACGTTGTCGAGGAAGGCCGACACGACGGCCGTAAAGACGCACAGAAGCACGGTGAGGTACCACAGGTTGCCGCGCGAAGCCTTGTAGGCCTTGACGGCCGAGTACTCGAAGAAGCCGGTGTTGGAGAAGATGCCGACCATGATCATCATGCCGAACAGCAAGCCGACAGTCTCAAAGTCGATCCACGAGATGACCTCGAAGAAGGTCGGGCGGGCGTGCACAACTGGTGTGTCGTGTATAGCAGACGGGAGATGATGGAGTTAAAGGCCAAGGCCAGCAAGATCACTGGATGGTGCGCGAGGCGACAAGAAGAACGACGTACTGCACAAAACTCCGATGCAAACGAACGAGCCGATCATGGCAGCGATGGTACGATGCATCAGCTCGAAGACGATCAAGACGTAGACGAACGCGAGGACCAACGCAGCCAACACCACTTGGTAGCGCACAATCGTGTAAATGTCACGATAGTGGAACGTGAGGCCGAGCGGGTTCTGGGCGTTGGTGGTAATGTAGAATCGCCACGCAGTGAAGCGATCATACTCGGGTTGGTCCATGAAGAAATCGTGGCAGATCTCAGCCAACTCGTTCTTGGTATCGGCCGTCTACTCGAACGAAGCGCGAGTGAGTCATACAATCATCAATCCAACGCGAACACAACACACGCGCGCGCATACAAGGTTGGGGCACCACCAACATACCTGATTCCATGACTGCACTTGAACCCATGGAGCATTTTCACCTCGTTGACCTTGGACGTTGATGGTGACTATGGTAGGCAAGGGAAAGTGCGCCGTGTCGGCGGCTTGGATCGATAGCAGAGTCTCGAGCACCGGACGAGATGGGGCGAAATACGCTGACTCAATGTAAAGGTCCGAGGGTTAAGGATATCGAGCGAGTGAAGCATTATGAGCCACGTGTGAGTGAGATTCACGCACACCATCACAGACACAGACACCATCAAAAATAAGACACCAAAGAGGATATCAATGGATGATCGTAAGAGACGGCAGCGAGGTTGTGACCGGCGTGCTCCTCCTTCTTGAGCGAGAAGACGATGGCGGCGGCGAGCAAGAAGGCCAGGATCAAGAAGATCTTGATGCGCTCGAATGTGACGACGTCGACGATGCGCGAGTACCACGGCAGCTGGTCGTAGTTCTTCTTGACCGGCGCATCGGTTGCGAGCAGGCTCGCACTCTCATCGACCACCGTCGGTGATTGATGGCTGTTGTGGTGTCCGCGATGGGCCATGGTGCAGATAGAGACCGAGAGTCGAGAGTCGAGAGTGAACTACGTTGGTGGATCAGACGCAGCGAGGGAGAGAGAGAGGGAATGAATACACACACAACGAGTGAGTAGGAGAGCTAGATATACGAGTGAACACGAGAGGAGATGTGGGTGGCTTTTGGCTTTTGGCTAGCGAGGGCGTGGGAGAGTGAGGCACGCGGATAGAAGCTACAACTGCGCGCACGTGTGTATGGAGGGAGAGCACGAGCGTATCTATCGATCTATCGATCTATCGATCTATGCTATTGGTGTGTGTCATTGATCTCACTGATCGTTGCTCGATTGACATTTGAGGAGTCACCACAAGATCGACAGCGAGGCGAGAGCGAGAGAGCACACACACACGCGAGGCCAAGGGTGAAGCCAAGCTCTCTGTCCCCATCTATCTCGATCTCGATGCGTGCGTGTGCCAAAGCGCGAGACGTACCAAACGCCACGTCAGTTGCTCGCTCAGGTTCCTCTCTCTGCTCTCAAGGTAAGCAAGCAAGCAAGGAAGAGACCTTGGTTCTAACTACTACCAACGGAGGTGGAGCAGCAAGAGAGACACACACAGGCACTCGAAGGAAAGGAGGCCTCTCTCTCGTGTGTGTATCGAGTGAGAGAGTGAGTGGGTGTTGTTGGTCTGAGAGAGAAGGAGAGGAAAGACGAAGCTGAAGAAGGCGCTGCTGCTGCCTCTGTGTCTCTCTCTCTCTGAGGACCGAGTGTGCCGTTGCTTGTTTAACCGACGTAAGGTCCCTCATAAGCCCACCAATCCCAACTTGCGTGATAAATCGACAAAAATCGACAAAATTCGTGTAAGGAAGCATGTGAGCTTGTTATGCGTTGATGTATGGTGCGCCTGAGGATCTTGCTCGTCTACCAGTGTTGCTGCTTGTTTGTTGTCTGTTGCTCTCACATCATCAATACCATCAACTCCCACCCTCCCCTCTCATCACCTTACCTTTCACCTGTCGGTGATAGCGTGCGTGCGTGTGCGTGTGCGTGTGTACGTGAGTGTGCGGTGATTCGATGGAGGAGCTCGAGAGGTTGCAGTATCTGTCGCTCGTCTCCAAGATCTGCAAGGAATGCGAGAACCATCTGGGTTACTCGGACAAGGTGCTGGCCGAGTTCTTCATCGAGGCCTCGAAGGAGCACACGAACGCCGATGAGTACTACGCGGCGTTGGCGGCCGAGGATCCCGAGCTACCCGAGGTATTCGTCAAGAACCTCTATGGCGTCATTCGACGCATGTCGCACGCCACGACCTCCGAGTCAGGCACGGCGCTCTCGGACCGCGCTGCGCAGATCACGGCCGCAGCCGCCGAGCGCGAGCGCTCCGAGCTCGCTCGTATGTTCCCGGGCCTAGCGCTCCCGAACAAGGTCGAGCCTCCACTTCGACCTGGAGAGTCCCGCGTCGATCTCTCGTCAACTGCAGCAGCATCATCGTCGTCATCGTCGTCTGCTCCGTTCGAGCAGGTGCGCGTCAAGGACGAACCAACATCGGATTATGAGGATGGAGCCAAGTACGATATTGGTCGTGCTGCTCGTCGTCGACCTGAGCAAAGTGATCGTGATCGAGATCGAGATCGAGACTACCGAGATCGAGACCGTGACCGTGATCGTGATCGTGATCGAGATCGAGATCGAGATCGTGACTACCGAGATCGAGAACATCGTAGTCGAGATCGAGACTATCCAGAGAAAGATCGAGAATCCAGAGACCTACGAGATTCACGAGATTCACGAGATTCACGAGAATCACGATCAAGTCGAATCGATGATGTACCAATCTTATACAAGATCTACGACGGCAAAGTATCGGGCACAATGGACTTTGGATGTTTTGTACAGTTGGAAGGTGTTCGAGGCAAGCATGAAGGCTTGGTTCATGTATCGCAAATTCGCAAGGAGGGCCGTATCACGAGTGCCTCGGAGGTCGTGAAGCGTGGCCAGCACGTCAAGGTCAAGGTTCTTTCGATCGCCGGCAAGAAGATTAGTCTCTCGATGCGCGACGTCGACCAAGTGACTGGCGAGGATCTGGCACCGATTCGAACGGCGCCGTTGCTGTCGGCGCAAGATGAGTTCCGCTCGAATCCCTCGCGACCGGCCGGTGGATGGGGCAACATCGACTCGGACCTCGGAGCCGTTCCAGTGATTGACGACGGCGACGCAGGCAACGGCGCTCGACGCAATGCGGCGAGTGCCACTGCACGCCGCCCGATCAAGCGGCTGACGTCTCCCGAGCAATGGGAGGAGAAGCAACTGATTGCGTCGGGCGTGATGGACGTTCGCGACCGCGCCGAGTTCGACGAGGAGGTCGGACTGCAAGCGCACTCGGACACGGAGGAGGACTTTGAGGTGGAGCTGAACGACGAGGAGCCGGTGTTTCTGCGTGGCCAGACGTCGATCGTGCAAGAGCTGTCGCCGATCAAGGTCGTGCGCAATCCCGAGGGCACACTGCAACGCGCGGCCATGACGCAATCGGCGCTCTCGAAGGAGCGACGCGAGTTGCGCGAGGAGCAACGCAACCAGGCGCTCGACTCGATTCCCAAGGATCTCAACCGGCCGTGGGAGGATCCGTTGCCCGAGCCGGGTGAGCGTCACGTGGCGCAGGAGCTGCGCGGTATCGGACAGCCCGTGTTCGAGATGCCCGAGTGGAAGACGGCGGCTCTCGGCAAGGGCACGCGGTTCGGCAAGCAGACGACGCAGAGCATCACGGAGGAGCGCGAGGGCCTGCCAATCTTTAAGCTGCGCAACGAGCTGCTGAACGCCATTCACGACAACCAGATGCTGGTGGTGGTGGGCGAGACGGGCTCGGGCAAGACGACGCAGATGCCGCAGTACCTGGCCGAGGCGGGCTACACGTCGCGCGGCAAGGTGGCGTGCACGCAACCTCGCCGAGTGGCAGCCATGTCGGTGGCGAAGCGCGTCGCCGAGGAGTACGGTTGCCGACTGGGCCAGGAGGTCGGATACTCGATTCGCTTCGAGGACTGCACGAGTCCCGAGACGTGCATCAAGTACATGACGGACGGCATGTTGTTGCGCGAGTGCCTCATCGACCCGGACCTCACGGCCTACTCGGTCGTCATGCTGGACGAGGCGCACGAGCGCACGATCCACACCGACGTGCTGATGGGCCTCCTGAAGGAGGCGTGCAAGCGCCGACCGGACCTCAAGCTGATCGTGACGTCGGCGACGCTCGACGCCACCAAGTTCTCGGCGTACTTTAACAACTGCCCGATCTTTACGATCCTCGGTCGCTCGTTCGCGGTCGAGATCCTCTACACCAAGGAGCCCGAGACCGACTACCTCGACGCGGCCCTCATCACCGTGATGCAGATTCATCTCTCGGAGCCGCAGGGCGACATTCTGGTCTTCCTCACGGGCCAGGAGGAGATTGACACCTCGTGCCAGATACTCTACGAGCGCATGAAGTCGCTCGGGCCGCTGGTGCCCGAGCTCATCATTCTGCCAGTGTACAGTGCGCTGCCGAGCGAGATGCAGAGCCGCATCTTTGACCCGGCGCCGCCGGGCGCGCGCAAGTGCATCGTCGCCACCAACATTGCCGAGACCTCGTTGACGATCGACGGCATCTACTACGTGGTCGACCCGGGCTTCTGCAAGCAGAACTGCTACAACCCGCGCATCGGCATGGACTCGCTCGTCGTCGTGCCAATCTCGCAGGCGCAGGCGCAGCAGCGCGCCGGTCGCGCCGGACGCACGGGTCCCGGCAAGTGCTATCGCCTGTACACCGAGGCCGCCTTCCGCAACGAGATGCACCCGACGACGGTGCCCGAGATTCAGCGCGCCAACCTCGGCAACACGGTGCTGATGCTCAAGGCCATGGGCATCAACGACCTGCTGCACTTTGACTTTATGGACCCGCCGCCGGTGCAGACCATGATCGCCGCCATGGAGGGCCTGTACACGCTCGGAGCACTGGACGACGAGGGCCTCCTGACGCGCCTCGGCCGCAAGATGGCCGAGTTCCCGCTCGAGCCGCCGCTCTCCAAGATGCTCATCACCTCGGTGCAGATGGGCTGCTCGGACGAGATCCTCACCATCGTCGCCATGCTCTCGGTGCAGAACGTCTTTTATCGACCCAAGGAGAAGCAGTCGCAGGCCGACCAGAAGAAGGCCAAGTTCTTCCAGGCCGAGGGCGACCACCTCACGATGCTCGCCGTCTACCAGGCGTGGAAGGCGAGCAAGTTCTCGAACGCATGGTGCTTTGAGAACTTTATCCAGGCGCGCGCCATGCGCCGCGCCCAGGACGTGCGCAAGCAGCTGCTGCAGATCATGGACCGCTACAAGCTCGACATTGTCTCGTGCGGCAAGAACTACAACAAGATACGCAAGTGCATCTGCAGCGGCTACTTTCGAAACGCCGCCAAGAAGGACCCGCAGGAGGGCTACAAGACACTCGTCGACGGACAGACCGTCTACATTCATCCCGGAAGCGCGCTCTTCAACAAGGGCCCCGACTGGGTCATCTACCACGAACTCGTCATGACCACCAAGGAGTACATGCGAGAGGTGCTCCAGATCGACCCCGCATGGCTGCCGGAACTCGCGCCAAAGTTCTTCAAGTCCTCCGATCCATCCAAGCTCACCAAGCGAAAGCGACAAGAAAAGATCGAGCCACTCTTTGACAAGTATCGAGATCCAAACGAGTGGCGTCTATCAAAGAGAATGCGACGTCGTTAGTACACAAGAAGGAGTGGTAGTAGTGCCTTGGATTTTTGTTGTCGATCAGGTAGCAATTATTGTATCAAACGAGAAGAATCATCAATACACGAGCAAGAGCAAGAGAGACACGAAGGAAAACGAAGAACGAAACTCTTCCTCGAACCTAGTTCTTCCACGAAACAATTTGTTACTATTCCATCTCTTCCTCTGCCGTTGATCGCTCGTCATTCGCTTCGTGTCTCTCTCGCCTCTGCCACCAAGCTTCACTACATCATCAACAACAACAACAACACCACCACAAGATGCGCTTCAAAACCAAATGCTTCGAACCTGCGCTCTTTCTGCGTGCGTAAAACAAGCAAGCAAGCAAGAGATTCGCATCATCGCGTGCTGACCTTCCGTGCAGGCTTCGTTCAGACGTTCGAGAAGATCCACAAACAAGCGGCCTTGATGCTGTCTCCCACACAGATTCGACTCGTGCGCAAGACCGACTCACAAGACGATCTGCAAGTCTTCTCGGGCATGGGAGTCGTATGTCGCAAATCCATTCATTCGTTCATTCATTCATTCATTCAAGATGCACATTGAACTGATCGAGTATCGCGCCCTGCGCATAGAACATGGTCTTTGAGGATTACCACATTGAGAGCCAGAACAACAACATGATCGGGTTCGAGATCAATCTCGAGAACCTCGTACGAGCACTCAAGTCGGCCCAGAACGTGCCCGACACGCAGATCAAGCTCACCAAGAAGGCCGGGCAACCGGTGCTGAGCTTCTGCATGGAGATGGTTCGCGTACGTGCGAGCGTGTGAGACGCTTGCTCGCCTTGAGATGGGGTTATGGCTGCTCACGTACTCGTACACCAGCCCACGCAATCGATGGCAGTCGTGCAGGACATTCCTGTGACGATGATGACGGCGGCACAGCAAGCCGTGCTCGTCGAACCCGACATGCCTGATCCCACTGTATGGCCTTCCACCAATCGAACTCGAGAGACTCCTTCACGCCGTGCTAATGTGGTTGTTTCGCCTCGTAGGTGTATATCTTGATGCCCCGCTTGGTGAACGTGAGCCGCGTGATGGAGCGCCTCAAGAACATGTCCGACAAGGTCACGATCCACGCCAACATGAACGGCTGCCTTCGCTTCCAGATCAAGACCGAGACCCTCACGCTCGATACCTTCTACAATGGACTCGAGCACCCACAGATTCGTGCGTCACTTGCTCCCTCATTTCGAATCACTCGGTGCATTGGAGACTGACCGCGCTGCCACCACAGAGGGCAAGGATCCTCCAAAGCTCGACGAGAGTGTTCGCGCGTCTGCCAAGGTCAGCATCAAGCGATTCGCGCGGTGTTTGCACTCGCAGATCGTCGGCCCAAGCAACGTGATTCTGTGTATCGTCGAGGGCCGCGTACTGATGATACACGTATTGCTCGAGGAGTTGTTCTTGACGTACTTTGTGCCAGTGCTCCCTGATGATGATGACGAGTAACACTGCTCTCTCTTGAAGCATCGATCTATCTCTGTTTGTCTATCTACTTGTCCATCTCTGTCACTCGCTCACCATTGTCTAAGACTTTCCATCCATCATCCAATCCCCCAATCTAGTCAAATGAATGCGCCATTCCTTTGCGATGTAGATAGCGCAGTACAATACACCAGTAACGAGCCGGCTGTTGGCTCAGAAAGCCTTCTTGGCTGCTGCGTCAGGCGCGGCCTGCGCAGGAGCCAGCACAAACGTGTGGCTCAAGTGGATTTGGAGCGCCATCGCATAGCCGATCGTGGCGATGATGGCTGCCGCTCCCGTGAAGCTGCTGGCTCCCCACACGTAGCTGATCGAATGCAACCGATCGTCAGCATCGGCAGACGACACACACGAGATCGATCTCCCTCTTCTCCATGCGCGTACCAAGAAGTGCCAGCCCAGATGGCGGTCCACAGACACGCCGTGCCTGCGAGGAACGGCTTGGCCGGCATGCCGTGACTTCCGAACCACCAGAACAAGCAGCCAGGCATCATGCATGCCCAGAGCAACGTCAGGGCTCGCACCATGTAGATGTACCACTGGTGGTCGTTAAAGTCGGCCTCGAACATGTCCTCGGGATCGAGCACTCCCTCGTGCAGCAGGCCGAGATGGTAGCCGTTCGACATGACGGCGGCCTCGATCTCGCCCGACTTGGCGAGCGTGCCCACGGCGCTCACGTGAGTGGGCTCCATCACTTGGAAGTGCACGCGGATGTCGCCTGCGTTACACACGCTGAACAGATCGCCCAGCTGGTAGTCGAGCAGCGTGGCTTCGGCAGCCTGGCCCATGGCAAGACCCACTCGCTCCCAGATCGAAGGATCGTAGGCACTGTAGAACCAACCGCCACCAATGTATCGAAAGTTGTTGGCCGTCGCTGCCACGCTCATTTGAGATCGCTGTGGAATCCATCCATTCATCCGTCCATCAATCAGATGGGCACTGTACACTCAATCGATCAAGCCATCGAATGCACGAACCTGCTGTTGCTCCAGAGTCAGGTGCAATTGCTTCCACGGGGCTCGCATCGACTCGATCATCGGCCTCGAAACATGGTACGCGTCGAATCGTGCACCGGTGGCCGAGTAGCTCATCGAAGGCGCGGGGTCTCGTTGCGGATTGTGATGCGCGAACGGCTGATCGAACAACAACGACGGATGGCGAATCGAATGCCAGCCCTTGATGTAGTAGTAGGTTCGCGTGGTGGTCTCGCTGTCGTCACTGTGTTTGACCGTATGGGTTGTGGAATGCTCGACCCCTGTCGATGGATCAAATGACGATCGAATATTGGAATCGATGGATCGAATCAATGAATTGGACGACGATTCACGAGCGAGAGAGAATGAATGAATCTTGCAAGATACAACGAGCTCGTACATTGGCAATACTCGGTGACACGTCGCAAACGAAGCGTGTTGCTCGATGTGTAGACCTCAAAGTCCGCATCGACGAGTGATTGGTCGGCGATCGGGGCTCCACTCGAGCTCACGTGAACCTACTCGAACCCAACCAATCGGAATGAATCAATCTCCGTCAAACGAGGCGCCGAGCCGTTCGTTGGTTTGATGAGAGATGCTTCTCAGTACCAATCGGTTGACTGCGTGATAGGGAGGGCTCTGAGCTCCAGGAGTCAAGCGAACGACCGATTGCGTGGCCTCGGTGAAGGCCTCGCTCTTGGCTCGCTTGAGCACCTCGGCCTCGAAGGCCTGGTACGGTCCGGCCCACGTCATGATGCCGACCAAGAGAGCGAACAACAGCCAGAGAAACCAGTTGCACTCGGCTGAGGCGCCGACGCCAGGTCGGCGATGGTAGACCACCGTGCGTCCGACTCGCATTGTTGAGAGAGAGTGAGTGGTGCGAGAGGCGAGGCGAACAACGAAATGATGAGAGTGACGATGATGTGGCAGATATCAAGAAATATCCCTCTCTCGCTCGTAGTGCGCCACCTTCTTGGAACACCGACCACCGAACGAGGGAGATATTATCGGTGCCGTTCGTACTCATCATCAACCAATAAATATCTCTCACTTCGGGCCACATTGGCCTATCGTATCTCGTATCTCGAACCACATATGCCGATATCGAGACTGCTTGCTGTTCTTAACTGAAGCGCGAGCTCCCTTCCCTTCCTTCGTGTTCTGCGCTTCTTCTTGTCGCCGCCTTGTCGCTGCCGCATCTCTCTCTCTCTCTCTCTCTCTCTCTCTCTCTCTCTCTCTCTCGCTCAAATGGCAAACAAGGCGGCAGTGGAAGCTATCACTCGAGCGTACCGTACGATTCTGTCGACCTCCAGTGCCGAGAGAGATGGATATTCGGTCGAGTTGGTGGACGATTCGCTCTTCCGATGGCGCGTCAAGCTCGATCACTTCGACCCGACGTGCCAGCTCTTCCAGGACCTCTTCCTCTACGAATCTGCCACCGGGTACGCGTGGTTCTTCGTGCTAGCATTCAACCAACCCACCAACCTACCGGCCATGCAACAAATTGAGTGGATGGGTGAATGCTACATTGCCTGTATCTTTGTAATACTCGCGAGAATCCGAGCTCATCGTCCAAGCCTTGCGCAGACGCGACCATGTGATGCTCGAGGTTCAATTCCCCCAGGACTTTCCAGCCAGTCCCCCATTCTTTCGAGTGGTATATCCGCGATTCCACCAGTGGACAGGTACGGCTGGCAATCCTCCCTGGTTGATGCCACTCGAACTCGAACTCAAACTCGAACTCGAACTCCCTCCTCCCAGGCCACATTACTCTCGGCGGTTCGATCTGCATCAAAGATCTCACTCGTTCCGGCTGGAATCCCGAGTACGACATCTCATGCTTCATCGTCATGGTGCGTAACACGCTACTCGAAGGCGGTGCGCTGCTCAACATGGACGATCTCTCCGAGTACTCGGAGGCTGAGGCGCAAGAGGCCTTCCGCCGAGTGGCGTCGGCACATGGCTGGCAGGCCTAACTGCGCGCCAGCCCGAGCGAGACCCCCGCTGGCTAAAAGCAGCAACAGCCGCAAGGCGAGAAGGATCGATAGTGATGACGCGTAGTTTTGTACATATAAAGATCCTATCGGTGCTATCGATCGAGCCATCTCGATGGCGTATAAAAGATCCAAACTCATGATCCTATCACGTAGATGCGCGACTAATAACTGCGTGCTCGTTCACTCGTATTGCTCCATATCGATACTGACGGCTGCTTGCTTGCGTTTGACCTTCTTGGGCGCCGAGGCCTTGGCAGCGGCCGCTTGCGACTTGGCTTGCATCTCGCGCAGTGCATCCTCTGCACTCACACTCACCGAATGAGCCATCATCATCCATTGCGAGAAGCACGATTGCGAGATACTCAAACGTACCGAGTTGTGAGCGGAGCGCAGGTGTGAGAGCGTTGGTTTGCGTGCGGAATCCGACCGTATCGCTCGCAGCCAACCGCAGCAGTACTTGCAATGCAAACTCGCGCGTCGACGCGGGAGTCGCCTTGCCCAGCAGAAACACAAACGTCGGAATGATGATTTGCAACATCAACGAGCCTATCGATCGGTCAACATCCATCCATCAGTCGAGCACTCCCAAGCAACCAAATCTCGGCGTCTACGTGGACGTACGATGTTCCTCAGGTGCGATCGAATGCGCCAATACCAACAAGCGCGTCAGCTCACCAAGCAACACCTCGTCCTGCGCTGGTCGTTGCACCACGAGTACCAACGACTCGCCGACCTCCTGCAAGTAGAGCGACGCCAGTATCGATGCCGAGGTGCTGCTCGAGGCCTTCTCGAGAATCGTGCTCATGGCACTCACGGCCACACGTTGCGTCTACAAGTGATCGATCCACATCTTTCCGTTCAGAAGGCCTCCATGTTGCGGATCGTGCCCGCGCGTGCCTATTCTCGACGTACCGCAACATCGGTGCCCAACAAGGACTCTTTGAACAAACTCTGGCAACGAGAGTGCAGCTGTGCACACGGTACACAATGCGTGAGACCCGACAGCAACGGAGCCACTCCAATGATCGCCTTGCGCTTCATCGGTCCCTTACTGCTCGCGAATCAAGCAACCGTGAGTTTCAGTTCGAGTTCGAGTTGTTCTTCTCGTTGTTCTAACGTTACACGTACGCTTGTTCGAGGAGTGTAAAGATGCCACTGTGAAGCACTCGCTCCCACGCCGCATCTCCCGGAGCAATGGCCGTAATGTGTGCGAGAACATCGCAAACCGTGGGCAGTACCGATTCGGGTGCTGCTTCGAGCGCTCGAATCGTGATCAACAACATCACAGGGCCGTACACCATGCGCAGCGATGGCACGGCGGCGACATGTGCCGACAGCACCTTGAGCGACTGCAACGAGAGCTCGATCGTCTCCAACGCATGCGGCGCCTGCAAGTTCGAGTTCGGTACCAGATTCGCGAGTACGAGGTGAAGCGACAACGTGCATGCCTCGAGCACACCATAGAACGTGTCTTGGCAACGTCGCTTGGCAAACTCGTCTCTGAAGCATGATCACACCACAAATGAATATGTGGCACGCGCGCTGGCGAGCGAGACGAGCGCAGTGCGGTGCCATACCGATCATTCGAAAAGTACGAGAGTAGCAGATTGGTGACTAGACGCAGCGCCACTCGAGCAACCGCAAACTTGACGACCGGCAGGCCGATCTGCGCCTGCAGAGCGAGCATATTGGCCAACTCCGACATGGTGTCGAACTCGCACGAGAACGACGGCAGCGAGAGGAAGCGCTGCGACATGAGCTTGGCACACGCGTCGAGAAACTCGACCACCGTCTCGGCATCGCCATTGATGACGCATCGCATGCACAGACCCAGCATCAAAAAGTAGTCGTCATCGCGGTTGGGCTCCGATAGCGGCTGTGCCGTGCGTGGAGTCGATGTATCGTCTCCCTTGCCGTCACCCTCGGGCTCCTCTGCGCGTTTGCTCTCGAGTCGGTGTGCCGTCCAGTAGTCAGTATCGACCAACGATGCCGCAGCAAGCAGAGCCTAAATCTCTCCAGGTCAGCCATCAAGTCATACACAAACAAATCATCCAATGTCATGTGATGTTGTGTGATGATCGATTGAGATACCTTGGGAAGAGCATCAGTGTAGTACTCGAGAACCGAAGTTGCAGAGGCAGCAGTGTAAAAATGGCCATGGAACGACTTGATGGGAGTCGAAGATGGCGTCGTAAGTGTCGAGTAGTCACGCAAGATGGCGATCCAATGTGATAACAGTGTCGGCATGAACCTGTATGAGAGTGCAGGCCAAGCTCGTCAGTCTCTCTCTCTCATTTTCGTCAATCAAGACAAGATAGAATCAGTCGTACGGTTCGAGAGTCGAAGCCAACGCACTATCGACAGCACTCGTTTGAGTCGAGAGCTCAGCAAGACCACCGAGCAACGCAATCTGCACCAAGGTCGCAGCACGTTCACTGTACGATGGATAGGAAATGTCTTGGAGATGCTCGATTCGATCGGTCAACAAGCGCATGACCTTGCGCAAGACGCTAGAGCATTCAAGATCGAGTCAGTTAGGCCTCGTGTAACCTCTTGCGCCTCGTAGTTCGATGCGCGAGTCGTACCCGACGTCAGTAGTGAGGTTCTTGGAGACGAACAACACTACGACCTCACACGCAGCGGCCGTGAGAGAGGGCGGTGCATCCTTGTCGAATGCAGGTCGTAGAGCCGCTGCAATCTGTGCCGAGTAGATCTCCAGCAGTGGATGGCCCTCAAAGTCAGGGTCCATCGAGTGTGCGAAGCGTTCGATCACGTCCTTGAGCACGCTGACACCGACCGGGCGCAAGGCGTTGATGGCCGACGTGGCACCGTTGAACGAGATGCTCACCAAGTCGTGCAGCAACAACACCAAGTAGTCGTTCTGGCTGCCGGCTTGCTCGCGCTCCTTGAGCTTGCGTGCGAGCGCCAAATCAAAGTGCTCGCGCTTGTCCGAGCGCACGCCAGCCAGGATGCGCTTGATGCACTCCATGCAAAAGACTCGCGTGCGCCAGCGCGGAATGAAGGTGCCGTCGTCCTCGATCTCGACCGGCTGTGTGAGAGCGCCGCCAGCGGCATCGTCCTCGTCCTCGTCCTCCTCGGGCTCCTTCTCGGTTCCGTCCTTGCTCGCGGCGCCGGCCGTGGCACTGCCGCGCGTCGTGGCCGAGATGATGCGCTTAAAGATCTCGAGCCAGCGCGCTGGACTCGTGGGCGCAAGCTGATCGACCAAGGTCGTGATCAACAACTCGATCTCGCTACGCAACGACACGTCACGCTCCTTGTCGAGCATCAACAACAGCTCGTCCTCGATGCCGTCTTGGCTCACGGCCGTCGGCGCAATCTGCGCAAACTGGCGCACGCACTGCAAGGCCGCCGATCGAATCGTAATGTGAGGCGACGTGAACTTGGCACGAAGGAACGGCAACGACTCGGCGGGTTGGACCGTGTGTGGCGCAAACAGCGCCAACATTTGCATAAAGTGGATGCTCTCAAGTTGTACGGCGGGGTTATTGTTGGCCAGAAGCTATCGATGTTTTTGCATGTTGGTGAGCATATGCAGAGAGAGACAGAGAGAGAGAGAGAGAGGGGACGCATACATGATTGGCGATCGATTTGCATCGACGGAGTGTTTGGCCAGTCTCATCGAGCTCAGGTCCAAGGACAGCAATCGTCGAGTTGACGACGCGTCCGAGACACTGATAGCTTCCGACAGTCAAGCACGATTTGGACAAGAGCAACGAGTGCATCAACGAGAGTGTCGGATTGGCGAATGGCGCAAATGCCAAACCCACTGTCTCGATCGTCAGCCACCTTGAAAGAGAACGAGAGAACGAGAGAGAGAGAGAGATTGCCGATGAGTTAGCTAGAGAACATCACTGAACCACCTACAACTCGGTACATACATTCCATGAAGCGCCCACACTTGCGTTACAGGCGAGGTGTCCTTTGCAAGTACGTGCAACACCGACACGGTCATTGGAACTTGAGCTTGCGCCCTGGTTCCGGCCATGCGGTGGATGCAGCCAAGAAGGAATGCACCACCGGCTCGCGCATTGGCATCGCTGTCTTGCGACTGCAAGCTACCGGTGATCGACGAGATGATCGAGTTCGTGTACTGCTCGCCTTGAATGTTACAAAGCATAGCAATGCACTCGGCTGCCGCTCGTCGAATGCCCGAATTCTCGTACGAGAGATAGGACTATTCACGAAACAAAGGAGCTCATTCAGGCGGTTGTATGAGAGTGTGTTTGTATGAGTGTTGGTGCAGTACCTGAAAGAATTGATGCAACAAGGTCAAGAAGGGTCCTGCGCTGAAGCTCTTTCGCTGTTGCGTCATGAGCTGCAACGTGCGCAGATAGGCACAGAACACATTCTGCAGCACGTTCTGTTGATGGTGCGCATGCAAACTCGCGGTCGCGGCGTTCTTGATGGCGCCGACAAAGAACTCGACCACCGACTGGCGCACTTTGGGGTTCTTGGACAGGAACGCCACCGGGAAGATCTCCATGAAGGCGTCGAGCACACGCACCGAGGTCGGAAACGAGCTCGCCAGCAGCAGCTGTGGGTCCTTGGACCAGATGACGGTCGCATCGTGGAGAACGATGCCTGGCGAGGTGGTCAGACGCTCGTCCTTGCGCTGTTGCTCTTGACCCCATGGGCCAAGCACGCTATCGGTCGACTCGTGCAACGTGGTACGGAAGGTCGATGTCGAAGCGCCACGCGTGAACTCGCTCGCAGCCCACTTGAGCAGCTGGTTGTACGAGGCACTGCAAGCGCTCTATGATCACGTCCCATCGTAGAGTGAGTTCCAAGCAGAGTATATGTGTGCGTGTGCACGGTAGAAAGATTGGAGACATACCTCGGGGAGCGACTTGAAAGCATACAACAAATGGATCTTGAAGACGTTGATGAGATCGATGGTCGATGCTTGGTAGGAAGAGATGGACGACGACAAGCCGAGCACCAGCTTGAGGATGTTGTCGAGACCTCGGCCAAGAACCGTCGCCACCGTGACGGCACTTCCAGCTGCTGCTGGAGGTGTGGAGGTCGCAGCGGCGCCAGCTTGGTCCGACGAGGTGGCAATCTCGGTCGAGAGGAGCGAGCGATTGTGCGTGGCAAACGCCGATACGGCAGCCAGCATGTAGGTCTTGGTGCGGCACAACACGACGACGTTGCGCTCGGTGGTCGGTGGCGCAGCCGACTCGTTCATTGCTTGCGCAAAGAGACTCACGAGGTCGGTGAGCTTCCGCTCGACCCAGAAGGTCGGTCCGAGCTCCATCAGCGCCGAGATCATGGCCCACGCTGACTCGGTTCGCGCAACAGCCACTCCAGCGTTGGTGTTCGCATCGACTGCGACGAGGCGCTTGGCGGTCTTGAGCGCAAACTTGGTGAGCTGGCTCGGCACGCCAAGCTCGCAACTCGGTACGATCGCGAGCAGTCCCGCGACGCCGAACGAGCTTCCTTGCAGCGGGCCCAAGTGCAACTTGACCTCCTCGGGCTTGCACGACGACAACTCGGCATACTCCATCGTGGCGCTGTTGAGGAAGGCGCGCAACATCGAGGCGTGCTTGTCGGGCACGGCAGTCGCCAAACAACGCAAGCAAATGGCCGCCATCATCTAACGATTGGACTTTGGTAAGCCACCTGGCTGCGCGAGTGTGTGTGAAGGAGAGGGAGATACACATACACGAACGCTGGTTGACGAGTGCGACAACAAGTTACCCAATGGAGTCTCGACCACACTCCATAACAACGAGGCTCCTTGCCCAAGATCGAGGAAGAGCGAGCTACACATGAGTGAGTGAGTGAATGAATGAATGAACGGATGAGGATCAATAATCGATTGCAATTGGACGGAGTGGAAGTGGGAATGGGATACCCGAGCTGTCGCAGAGCAACGATCAAGACGTATTCGTTGCAGGTTCGCTTGGCGAGTTCGGCAGTGAGCAGCTTGGCCATCTTCTTCTGGCCCTCCTCACCCAGCGGCTGGCGCAGACCTTCATGCAAGATGTGCGTCACACAGCCGCAGGCCTGAAGAATCTCAGGAAGCGACGCGTAGACCTATCACGAAGGCGATCGATGCGAACGGTGAGTTTCGGTGCGCGAATGAATGAGCGGCATCGAGCGTGAGTATGGTACCTTGCCGGGATTGTTGTTGATCAAGCTCAACGCACGGGTGACTGCCTTCTCGAGGTTCGCCTCGAGCACGCGAGGCTTGAGCTGCGAGAAGAACGTCACCATCGATTGAGCAATTCCAGCGCGGACCTGTGGACTCGTTCCCTCTACACGATACGCATGCAGACGAGCGTGCGAGCATGAGTCAATCCGAGACTCGATTCGTATGCAGTGATTGATTCCCGGCACCGTACGCTTGAAGAAGGTGCTCGAGTAGAACTCGAATGAGATATCGAGCGACCACTTGTGATTCTCATTGGAACTCACGGGGAACGTGATGCCAGCCTCCTGCGCCACTGCAAGACACATTCCCAAGGCCGAAGCCGAAGCTGATCGTACAGTGTAGCTCATTTCGTCCAACAGCTGTGAAATTCACAATGTCAGTGCTACCACAAGGACTGAATGACTGAGGAGCGGGCGGAGAGCTTGCGCCATACCTTGATGCTCATTTGAAGCACGCCATCGAGCACCTCGAAGGTCGACACCAACTCACCGAGAGCTTGCAAGCATCGCGCCACTGCAAACTTGGTTTCGGGGTCCTTCTCGGCCACAGCCTTTGGAGCACGAACGAGTCGTGGATACTCTTAGTACTTGCAAGAAGCATTCTTCAAGGATCAAGCTGCAGGAGCGGGGGAGAGGGAGAGGGTTACCTGCTTCAAGCCTTTGATGATTGGTGAGTGAAGGAAGCTGCCCGATTGGTTCATTCCTTCGACCACTGCACGAGAGACGAGAGAGGTTAGCTTACTCGCGATCACACAGCAAGCTCAGTGTGAGTGGCGCACCTCCACGAATCGTATCGATGGCGCTCGCTCGCTTCTGAATCGATGCACTCTTGAACTGCTTGATCATTAACGCGACGATATCGCTCGCGATCGATCCAACCTGTTGTCGATCGAGATCCATCGGTCAATCATCATCATCATCATCATCATCATCATCATCATCATC
>ERZ778026.2336-NODE-2336-length-20251-cov-7.065013_pt1 | contig 20251 bp, 18 predicted proteins | sample MGYA00375756_ERZ778026 | MGnify/ENA primary metagenome ERZ778026 (study PRJEB29350, sample SAMN05389820) | bioreactor metagenome | isolation source: Ammonium sulfate bioreactor | place: South Africa: University of Cape Town | collected 2014-02-18 ... | reverse complement strand
CTGCAGCAGTTCCTGAATCTCCGGCAGCGGCATGAACAGCAAGCGTCCATTTTCCGGTGCCTGGCGGAACCCAAACTCCAAGTAGAACCCGGCTGCTCTGTCGTGCTTGGCATCTACGGTGAGGCCCATGCAGCCCGATAACTCCGCTACTCGAATTACTTTTACCATCGCATTGATCAGCAGAGTCTGCCCCAAGCCCTGGCCCTGGAAACGGCTATCGACGGCCAGGCGGGCCAGGCGAACCACAGGCAGTTGATGGGTGGGCAACTTGTATTTCTTGATGACATCAGGCGGTAGCGCACTGACATCGACGTTCGCATTGGTCAGCGCGTAGTAGCCGGAAAGCGCGCCGTCCGTTTCTCCGCAAAATGTGCGGGTAATGTTCCTCGCCTCGTGCTGAGAGGCAGTCTCGGCGAGATAGCTGTTCAGCGCCGGCGTGCCGCAATCGAAACGCGAACGTGCATCAAGAAGCTCCCTCGGCAACCTGGAGAGCGGGTGAATCTTCGTTGTCATCAACGACCTCACGGTATTGGGCCAGCGCCTTCTTCAATTTTGCGTTCGGCGAACGCGGCTTGGCCAGTTGTTCCAGAAACCACTCCGAGTCCCGTTCGGAGAGGACGATGTTCTTCATTTCATGACGGTCGATGAATTCCTGAGCATGCTGATGCACCACCTGAACGATGTACGCGTTCACGGGAATGCCCGTCAGTTCAGCAGCTCGCTGGATTGTTTCCTGTACGTTCAAAGGAACCCTGGCCGTAATCCGGCCCTTCTCTAGATGATTCGCACTCATGCGCGACATAGTCAGTACCTCCGAGAGGTATATGCAGATGTAGGGGCTTTTGCGCCCTGTCGTATCGGAGAATGATCAAACCTCGATCACTTCCTCAGTAGCTTCCGTACCGGCGAGGCCTGCTCGCGGGTGGAGATGTTCGAATGGGTAAAACGGTTGAGTATCAAAATCACGGCATGGGCTTTCTCCTTTGGCGGATCATTCGCCTGAATTGCATCGAGGTGCCAATATGGCACCATTTGTGTTTTTTGGCAAGCATTCCGTGCCGGATCGGCGTAAACTGACTGCTTCAAAAATTTTCAAGATTTTGGTTCCGGGTTTTGCCCTCTCGCTGGTTTACCAGGGTGAGAAGCGCATCATCATCGTAGAACCCGCCACCCAGGCGAGACGTGCACCGGGCAGCAAGCCGGTGTCGGCCCAGGCAGCCAGATGGAACATGTGATGAGGCGCTTCGCTTCATTGACCCCTGAATTGAGGAACGCCATCCATGTCTCGCCCTTGCCTGAGCCACGCGGCCGAACAAACGCCCGCGCCACGTTTCCCCACTGCCCGCCCGCTGGCGCTGGCCGTTCATCTGATCGTCTTCGGCGGCGCCTTCGCGCTGGCAGCCCATGCGCCGGAAGCGCTCGCCCAAAACGCGCCCCAGGCCACGGCCTCGCGCGCCTATGACATTCCGGCCGGGCCGCTCTCCAGCGCACTGGTGCGCTTCGCCCGCGAAGCCGGGGTCTCGCTGGTCGGCGCCGGCAATGCCGCCGAGGGCAAGCGCAGCCCAGGCTTGAAGGGCAGCTACACGGTGCAGGGTGGTTTTGCCGCGCTGCTCGCCGGCAGCGGGCTGGAAGCCTTCCGGCAGGCGGATGGCAGCTATGGCCTGCGGCCGGCGCCGGTGGTGGACAAGAGTGGGGAGGCCGTGCTGGCACCGATGACGGTGACGGCTACTGCGGAACGGCATCCGGGTGATCTGCCGCCTGTCTATGCAGGTGGCCAAATTGCACGCGGTAGCAGAATTGGAATGCTGGGCAACAAGGACGTTTTGGATACACCATATAACGTCACGAGTTATACCGCCGAGTTCATCGAAAATACTGGGGCAAAGACCCTAACCGATGTATTGACCAATGACCCATCGGCCGCACAACGCGTGTCCTCATCGGTTGCCATTGACTATAACAGCATTCGCGGATTTGTGCTTGGGGAGGGTACTGGATCTGCTTCATTTAATGGCCTTTACGGGATTCTGCCATATTGGCAGTTAGCCGATTTGGGATTCGCCGAACGTGTTGAGGTCTTCAAAGGACCAAGCGCACTATTAAATGGTATGCCCGTCGATAACTCTGTAGGTGGAACGATAAATATCGTGAGCAAGCGCGCACCGCTTGATCCCGTTGCCCGGGTTGGACTTGGCTACTCAACAAGATCACTGGCAACCGTCTCAACCGAATTGAGTCGCCGATTCGGTGAAAATAAAGAAATCGGTATTCGGTTTAACGCAACTCGTCGTGATGGCGAGAAAGCCGTTCGATCTGCAGAAGAGGATACGACCTCTCTCTTCCTCGGGATGGACTACACCGGAGAACGCGTCCGAGTCTCTGCGGACTTTGGCAGACAAAGAAGGGATCTTTCGGGGATGACGAACAACGGATTTCTCTTGGCCACCAATGTCCCTGTTCCCTCGAAATTGCCTGACAATACGCTAAATCTAGCGCCACCGTGGATTTATTTTAACTCAAAAGACACCTTTGGAATGATTCGCGGTGATATTGATGTCAACGATAATCTGAGCATTTACGGCGCCTATGGCAAAAACAAAAATGAAACACATCGTGCCGAATCAGGTTATTACACGATTAATAACACACAAGGTGATTTTAGATTTACAAGCTTGAGCGGAACGCTAGATTTGATTGATGTTGAATCAATAATGACGGGCGCTCGATATCTGTTAAGAACAGGTCCAATCAAACATACGCTAGACGTTAACTGGAGTCAATTAAAACAGAATTACGATACGGCGACCACCAATAATGCAACCATTGGCTCAGGCTTGTCGAATCTATATAACCCAACTCAGTTCTCGATGCCAAACTTGGTTTTTCAGCCAGTATATCACTGGCGAGAAGACGAGCGAACCAGCCTAGGAATTTCGGATACCGTTTCCATGCTAGACGATCAGTTTCAAATAACTATTGGAGCACGAAAGCAAACGGCTGAACGGCGGCAGTGGCGCGCGAACGGCGTACAAACAAATGACTATTCCAGCAGCGTTTGGAGCCCGGCTGTTTCGGCCCTAATCAAGCCTTTCAACAACGTATCCCTCTACGCCAACTACATTGAAGGCTTGCAACTCGGTCAAATCGTCGGCTCTACTTATCGAAATGCAAACGAAGTATTTCCGCCCTATCAGTCCAAGCAATATGAAATCGGCGTTAAGGTCGACTGGAACCGTCGCTTGATGACATCGCTGGCGGCATTCCGGATCAAGCAACCCAGCGCCATTTCCGTTCCGTCCACGTCAGGTGGCTTGCCAACGTTGGAGCTTAATGGCGAAGTTCGCAACCAGGGGGTCGAATTCAACTTTTTCGGAGAGCCGGTTGATGGTTTTCGCTTGAATGGGGGTATCACATATTTGGACGCCGTTCTGACTAAGACGGCAGGCGGCGTCAACGAAGGCAATCAGGCTGCCGCAGCATCCAAATGGCGAGCCACGTTGGGTACTGAATGGGATGCCACCTTCCTGCCCGGCCTGACTTTCACCGCTCGTGTCCGCTATGCCGGAAAGGCGTATGTAAACGCCGCCAATACGTTGTCGGTACCTTCCTGGAATCTATGGGATGCCGGTGCACGCTACCGATTCACATCACCTTGGAACAAGCCAGCGTTCATCAATCTGAACGTGACCAATGTCTTCGACAAGAACTTCTGGATTGCCATCGGCAATGGGGTGACGATGCCGGCGCCGCGAACGATCAGCCTGAGTACGAGTTTCGACTTCTAACCTCTCCACTATTTCTTGAGATTCCAGCCGTTTTACCGGCTGGAATGGAAGTCGGATGAATGACCATTTCCGCCAATCCATGGCATGGCTGCACACCTGGGCCGGGCTTGTGGCCGCCTGGGTGCTGTTCTTCGTGTTCATCACCGGTGCGGCCGGCTATTTCAACACCGAGATCGACCACTGGATGCGACCGGAATTGCCGATGGTCAGCAGCCAGCCTGTGCTTTCCGCCGAGGCCAGTGTCACGCTCGGGCTGGCGCATCTGCGCGTGGCTGCGGTCGGGGCCGATGAATGGATCATCAACCTGCCCGGCGGGCGCAGCGGCCGGCAGGTGGGCATACTGTGGCGCGAGCCGGCGGCGCCGGGCGAACGGGCCGGCAAGCTGCATCGGGCGATGCTGGCCGCCGACGGCGGCGTGGTCGGCAACGAGGGCGTGCGCGCCACCGGCGGCGGCAATGCCTTCTACCGCATGCACTACCTGTTCCGCTACCTGCCGCGCGATGCGGCGATCTGGCTGGTCGGCGCGGCGACCATGCTGATGTTGCTGGCACTGATCACCGGCGTGATCGTGCACAAGAAGATATTCGCCGATTTCTTCACCTTCCGGCCGGCCAAGGGCCAGCGTAGTTGGCTGGATGCGCACAACGTGCTCGGTGTGCTGGCGCTGCCGTTTTTTCTGATGATCACCTACAGTGGGTTGCTGTTTTTCCAGAACCCGTTGATGCCGCTGGGCTTCTACGGCATCGGCGAGGCGTCGGTGGTAAAAGCCGTGGCGCCGGTCATGCCTGCGCCCCTCACTGTTCCTGCCGAATTGCACGATCCCTTGCCGCTGGTGCGAATGGCCGAGGCGCAATGGGGAGCGGAGCGGGTGGGCAGCGTCAGCATCAAGCACCCCGGCCTGGCCGATGCGGTGGTCATGCTACGCGCCCGGCAGGAGGATGGCGACGCGCTGGTGGCCGGCAACCCCAGCCTGCGTTTCGACGGGGTCAGCGGCGCCTTGCTTGATCCTCCGCCCTTCCAGGCCAGCATGAGCTACGCCCGGCGGGTGATGCTGGCGCTGCACGAGGGGCGTTTTGCCGGTGTCGCTCTGCGCTGGCTGTATTTTGCGTCCGGCCTGCTCGGGGCGGCGATGATCGCCACCGGGCTGGTGCTGTGGACGGTGAAGCGCCGCCAGCGCCGTTTGAAGGCTGGCGAGCCGGAAGGCTTTGGCCTGCGCCTGGTGGAAAGCCTGAACATCGCCACGGTGGCCGGGCTGTGCACGGCGGTGGCGGTGTATTTCTGGGCCAATCGCCTGCTGCCGGTGGACATGGCTGGCCGTGCCGATTGGGAATTCCATGCCCTGTTCATCGCCTGGGGGCTGCTGTTGGCGCATGCGCTGTTGCGCCAGCGCTTCGCCTCGGCCTTGCGCGCCTGGGCGGAACAACTGTGGCTGGCGGCGGCGGCTTTCGGTTTGCTGCCGGTCGTCAATGCGCTGACGACGGATCGCCATCTGGGCGTGACGCTGCCAGCCGGCGATTGGGTACTGGCCGGGTTTGATCTGACGATGCTGGGACTGGCGGGGCTGTTCGCGGCGATGGCTTGGCAGGTGGGAGGCAAGCTGCGCGGGGGAAATCCGGTGCCGCTGTCCATGGCAGGTGCGCAGGCATGAGGCGCCGGACCGGAACGCGTTATCGCTGGATGGTGGCCAGCCGGGTACTGGCGGCCGTACTGGGCGGCTATGCGCTGACCTCGCTATTTACCGCCGCACTGGCCTGGCTGATGCTGCGGCTGGTGGATTACCCGGCGAACGACGCGCGCTTTATCGCCACGATGGGGAGCTTTGCGGTGTATGCCGTGGTGGCGCTCTGGGTGTTCGCCGTGCGCAGCGCGACACGGGCCTGGGTTGGTCTGGCAATGGGCATGGCTGTGCTGGGTCTGGCGCTGTTCTGGCTGAAGGGGGGCGCATGAACAGCGGGGCGATGCTGTTGGCTTCCAGCGGCTTGGCCTTTGCCGGCTGGGGGGCCTTGAGCCTGGCGATGGCACGACACTGGCAACAGGCATTGGGCGGACACCCGGCTTCGCCGGGCATCCGCAGGGGCTTACGCGTGCTGGGTGGCCTGTTGCTGGGGGCGTCGCTGGCCATTTGCCTGTTCGAGCGGGGTATCGGTCCGGCCCTGGCGCACTGGTTCGCGGCGCTCAACCTGGGTGGGCTGGCGGTCGTATTACTGCTGAGTTACGCGGCGAACAAGTTTCATCGCGCATGCCGATCCAAGGCAGCGTGACCTGTTTCCGGACACGCCGGGCAAGCCAGGGAGGTTCATCGTACCCAGCCAGCCCGACGTTGTTTCGGACCTGCCAATTTGGGAAGGAATTCCGATGAAACTTGAATCATGGCGTCGGCCCCTGGGTGCGCTGGGTGGGCTCTCAATATTAGTGTTGCTGCTGTGGTGGGCTTTCTTCCGCACCGTCGAGACGGTGGAGACGGTCGAGGTACGCCGGGGCAGTATCGAGAATGCCGTTACCGCGCTGGGTGTGTTGCAGCCGCAGCGCTACGTCGATGTGGGGGCGCAGGTGTCCGGGCAGATCAAGCGCATTGCCGTACGTCCCGGCGACAAGGTGAGCAAGGGCGATCTGCTGGTCGAGATCGATCCGGCCATCCAGCAGGCCAAGGTGCAGACGGACCGCGCCAGCCTGGCCAGCCTGCGCGCCAAGTTGGCCGAACAGGAGGCAGAACTCGATTTTGCCCGCCAGCAGGCGGAACGCCAGACCGCCCTGCAGGCCGATGGGGCCACCAAGGCCGAGGACGTGCAGAGCGCCCAATCGCAACTGCGGGTGACGCAAGCCCGCATCGCCAGCTTGAAGGCGCAGATCGACGGGGCGCAATCGACCTTGCAGGGCAACGAGGCCTTGCTCGGTTACACCCGCATCTACGCGACTATGGACGGCACGGTGGTGACGCTCGATGCCCGCGAAGGCCAGACCCTGAACGCCACCTACCAGACGCCCAACCTGCTGCGCATCGCGGACCTGTCGCGGATGACGGTGTGGACGGAAGTGTCGGAGGCCGACGTCGGTCGCATCCGCCCCGAGATGCCGGTCTATTTCACGACCCTGGGCTTGCAGGATAACGCCGGTCAGCCACGTCGCTGGGAGGGCAAGCTGCGCCAGGTGCTGCCGGCCCCGCCGGCTGTCGCCAACGCGCCCGCCGCCGGCCAGAACGCGGCACCGGCCGGCAAGGTGGTGCTGTATACCGCGCTGTTTGATGTGGATAACGCCGATGGCGCGCTGATGCCGCAGATGAGCGCGCAGGTGTTCTTTGTGCTCGGCAGCGCGAGAAATGTGCTGTTGGCGCCGATGGCGGCACTTGCTGCGGTCGACGGGCAGAAGGGTCATTTTTTGGCCAAGGTATCGGTCGACCGTGAAATTCAGGAACGGACAGTGCGCATCGGCGTGCGGGACCGGCTGAACGGCGGGGTGCTTGAAGGCTTGAGCGAGGGCGAGCGCCTGGTGACGGGCATCAAGCAGGCGAAGGCATCGACGAGGCTGCGCTGGTGACTTCCGATACGCCCTTGATCGAACTGAGCGGTATTCGCAAATCCTACGGTGGGCAGGCGGGGGAACCAGCGGTCGAAATCCTGCACGGCATCGACCTGACGATTCACGCTGGGGAATTCGTGGCGCTGATCGGCGCTTCCGGCTCTGGCAAATCCACGCTGATGCACCTCCTCGGCTGCCTGGACCGGCCGAGCGCTGGCGCCTACCACTTCGCCGGGCGTGACATCGCCGATTTCGGCCCGGACGAGCTGGCCTGGCTGCGCCGCGAGGCCTTTGGCTTCGTTTTCCAGGGCTACCACCTGATCCGCACGCTGGATGCCAGCCACAATGTGCAGGTGCCGGCGGTGTATGCCGGGGCGTCGGTTGAGGAACGCTCGGCGCGGGCCGCTGCGTTGCTGACCCGCCTGGGCTTGGGCGAGCGGGCCGGGCATCGCCCGAGCCAGCTTTCCGGCGGGCAGCAGCAGCGGGTGTCGATTGCCCGCGCGCTGATGAACGGCGGCCACGTGATCCTGGCCGACGAGCCGACCGGGGCATTGGATTCAAAAAGCGGCGTCGAGGTCATGGCCTTGCTCCGCGAGTTGGCCGAAGCCGGGCATACGGTGATTTTGATTACGCATGATCCGCAGGTTGCCGCCCAGGCCAGGCGGGTGGTGCGGATCAGCGATGGAAATATCGTTGAGGATACGGCGGGCGCTGATTCAGGCGCGATTTCCGGCCAAGCTTCGCTCGACCCGGCGCATTTCATGGAACACCTGGCGCAGGGTGTGGCCAGCGGTGCATCCTGGTTGGCGGATATCCGCGAAGCCCTGGGCAGTGCCTGGCGGACCTTGTGGGTCAGCCGCTTTCGCACACTACTGACGCTGCTCGGCATCGTCATCGGCGTGGCTTCGGTGATTGTGCTGATGGCAGTGGGGCAAGGCACCAGCGAGGCGACGCTGGCGAAGATGGCGGCTTTCGGCAACACGCATCGGATGTCGATCCGCCCGGACACCTATGGCACGCGCGGCCTGCGCGGCGTGCTGACCGAGGCCGACGTGCGCCTGGTGCGCGAGGTGCCTAACGTGGACATCGCCATGCCCTTCCTGACCGGCAGCGCGATGCTGCGTGCCGGGGCGACGGATGCCAGCGCTGCACTGTGGTCGATGGGTCACGAAGGCGTCCGACTGTTCAACTGGCAACTAGCGCGCGGGGTGTTCTTTTCGGCCGAGGACGAAGCACACATCGCCACGGTGGCCGTGCTGGGCAAGACCGTCAGTGATCGCTTCTTCGCGGGCCAGAGCCCGGTCGGGGAATACGTGCTGCTCAACAGCGTACCGTTTCGCGTCATCGGCGAACTGGCCGAGACCGGCGAGCCCGAGGGTGACAACCTGGTGGCCATCCCGTTCTCGACGGCCAGCCGCCGGGTACTGGGCACGCCCTATCCAGGGCTGATCCAGGTCAAGGTGCATGACCCCGAGCGGATCAACCGGACGGTAGACGACATTGGTACGGCGCTGGAGCAAGCCCACCGAGTGCGCGACTTCGCCGTCGCCAACAACCCGGCCCGCGCCAAGCAACAGAACGACGCGGCAAAACAGCAGAGTCTGCTGCTCGCGCTGATCGCCGGCATCTCCCTGGTTGTCGGCGGCATCGGCGTGATGAACATCATGCTGATGGCGGTGAAGGAGCGTACCCGCGAGATCGGCATCCGCATGGCGACCGGGGCGCGGCAGAGGGATATCCAGCGCCAGTTCCTGACCGAAGCGGTGATGGTATCGCTGGTCGGTGGTGTGGCCGGGCTGGTGATCGGGCTGGCTATTGGCGCGGCGCTGATCTTTTGGGAGGTGCCGGTGGTCTTCTCGATCCGGGCGATGCTGCTGGCCTTCGGCTGCGCGGTGGCGACAGGCTTGATCTTCGGCTTCATGCCGGCGCGGCAGGCATCACGGCTCGATCCGGTCGTGGCGCTGGCGGGGGAATGAGCATGCGGATTTTTGCCCTGATTTCGCTGTTGACCGTGGGACTTGTCGGTTGCGCGGCGATGGTGTCGGAAGTCACCAAACCTGAATTGCCTGCTCAGTGGCGCAATGCGCCCAGTGCCGAGGCCGCCACGGTCGACCGGGCTTGGTGGCGGAATTTCGGTAGCGACGAGCTGAGTGCCTTGATTGAACGGACCGAGGCGCAGAGTTTCGATCTCGCCGCCGCCGAGGCGCGTATCCGCCAGGCCGAGGCGACGGCTCGAATGATCGGCGCGGATTTGTGGCCGACCGTGACGGGCGGGCTGGCGGCGGAACGCAGCGGGGCGCTGCACGGCCAGGCTGGGGCTGGAAACAGTTTCGACGCCGGACTGTCGGCCAGTTACGAGGTGGACCTGTGGGGCCGGCTGCGAGCAAATCGCGATGCCGCGCTGGCCGACCTTCAGGCGAGTACCTTCGACCGCGATGCCGTGCGGCTGTCGGTGACCGCTGCCGTGGCCTCGAACTGGCTGCAGGCGGTCGCCGGGCAGGAACGCATTGCGATCGGCGAACGCAACCTCGCCACGGCCGAGCGGCTACTCGCCTTGGTCGAGGCACGCGCCCGGGCCGGCGCGGCGACGCCCCTGGAGGTGGCGCGTCAGCAGGGTCTGGTAGCTGCCCAGCGACGAGCGCTGGCCAGCATCCGTCAGCAGGCCGACGATGCACGCACGGCGCTGGCCGTGTTGCTGGGACAGGCATCGGCGCCGGAGACGCGAGGGGTTCAACTTGCTGTACTGAATCTGCCCGGCATCGGCTCTGGCCTGCCGTCCGAATTGCTCACCCGCCGGCCGGACATCGCTCGTGCCGAGGCCCATCTGCAAGCGGCCGATGCCAGCGTGCAGGCCGCCCGTGCGGCGCTGTTCCCCAGTCTGAGCCTGGGCGCCGATCTGGACAGTAGCGGCAACAGCCTGCGCCGGATTTTCGAGAACCCGGTTTATTCGCTGGCGGCGGCGTTGACCGCACCGATCTTCAACGCTGGCCGTCTGGCTGCCGGGCGTGATCTGGCCGAGGCCCGCTGGGCGGAACTGCTGGCCAACTACCGGCTAGGCATCGTTACCGCCTTTGGTGAAGTGGAAAGTGCACTGAACGCGGCAGCCCGACTCGATGAGCAGCTTGCCGCCCAGGCCGAGGAACTGGCCCAGGCTCAGCGGGCGATGGCCTTGGCGGAAAGCCGCTACCGGGCTGGTGCCGAAACGCCCATCGTGCTGCTCGACACCCAGCGCACGCTGTACGCGGCACAGGATGTGGCGGTGCAGTTGAAGCTGGCACGGTTGCAGGCGGTGGTGGGTCTGTACAAGACCCTGGGTGGTGGGTGGCGAAAGGGCGCTGGGTGATGAGCCTGGCCCCGACACCTACTACCCGGCGCGACAGCGACAATATCCGGGAACGTTTCCGGAAGGTAAAGCTACGTCCGACCGTGGCCCGGGTGCGCGTTCTGGGATGCCTGGAAGAAGCTCCTTCACCGCTGGCGATGGAGGACATCTATCGAATTCTGCTGGTCGAGGATGCCTATGTACAGGCTTCGACGGTCTATCGTGCGCTCAATGATCTGACTTCGGCTGGTTTGCTCCAGCGCGATTGGGTGACCGGGGCGCATCGGGCACGGGCGCTGTATTACCCGGCCAATGCAGCGCTCGAACCACAGGGGATTCATCGATTGATGTGCCGCCGATGTGGGCATACGGAGATTTTTTCCGCCCCTGAGCTACCTGCCTTGTTATTGAAGGCCTCCGGTTTGCCGATGCTGGCCGATACCAGGCAGAGCCTGACGATCAGCCTTGATTGCCTGGGCTGTTCAAAGGAATGCCGCGGGAGCGGTACGGCGCATGCTGCTGGCGGGAGTTTTTCGAAGTGAAGCTACAACGGCCCCTGATTATCGGAGGTGAAAGCCGGTAAGGGATCAATCCGCAAGGAGGGAGAGAAGAGCCGCGATGGAACTGAGACTGCTGCGCTACTTCGTTGCCGTTGCGGAGGAACTGCACCTGGCGCGCGCAGCCGAGCGCCTTGGGGTGGAGCAGTCTCCCGTTTCCAGAGCCATGCGCGATCTGGAAGGTTTGCTGGGCGTGCGTCTGTTTGATCGCAGCCGGCGCCGCACCCGCCTGACTTGGGCGGGTAAGGTATTTCTCGACGAAAGCCGCCGGGTGCTCACTCTGGTGAATCAGGCCAGCCATGCTGCCCGCGCCGCTGCTCGCGGTTGCCGGGATATGCTGCGGGTGGCGGTGAGTGATGGCCTTGGTCAGCCCCGTGTCGCCACGCTGTTGGCCGATAGTAGGGAAGAAGAACCGGAACTGGATCTTCGGCTCTGCGAAATGCCCCTGGCCGAGCAGGCCAGAGCGCTTCTCGATGGCACGCTCGATGTGGGTTTCGCACTTGCCGACAAGGCCGGCAGCGGCATTGCGACGGCCCCAGTGTGGCAGGATCGACTCTGCCTGCTGCTCCCCGCGCGCCATCCTCTGCTGGGGCTGGCAGAAGTGTCCATTGCCCACGCACTGAAGTTTCCGCTGGTGCTCTACCACCCGGACAGTGAATCCGAAGGCCATCCCGCCCTGAACCTCCTGCTGCAGGCGTCAGAGAGCCAACCCAGGATCGCCGACACCGTCACCACCCCGGGCGCCATGCTGACCCTGATCGCCGCCGGCTACGGCATTGGCTTCACCAGCCACACCATTGCCACCGGCCTCCACCGCCCGGACCTGATCCCCCGCTCCTTGGCTGGCCCACCGATTGTGCTCACGACCTACCTGCTGCGTCGGGAGGGGCTGATGTCGGAACCGGTGAGACGGCTGGTGGAGCGGGTGAGGGGTGGCATGGACGAGCAACGCTGAAGAGGTGTTCAGAAAATCGCAGCTTTGCTTTCGAGGCGCCGGATGTCTCTTCGCATGTTTAACAAAGAACGATGGTCGCTTGGTGTCTTGGGAAAGGTGATGAAACCGATCCCGGTCGGGTGACGAAGCTTGCCATGTCGGCCTGGCTCGAAACGCCATCCGCTCCGTAGCATTTCCTTGATCAGGCGGTTGATGTCCTTGTCGTTGCAGTAGTGCATGAATGATCCCCATGGTTGTTGAGCAACCGTGAGGATCGGATTTGTCGACGATGCACACCCGACACGTCGCCGAATGTATTTCTCACAAATTCCCGGGGCTGGATTGGGGCATGCCAGTTCTTTTCTCGCGCTCCATGAGGTAGGAGGCTATTGCGTGTTGGCCATGATCGATCGCGACCCAGAGGGCGTCGAATCGCTCCAGGGAAGTAGGCGCCATCAAGGTCAGGTCGGGGTCTCCACGATTGCTTCCGGCGTACTCGACGAGCATCCGGAAAGTCTCGAGGTCCCCTGTCTGCGCCGCGAACAGGGTCGGCGTCCATTCGGCGAGGTGATGAGCTTCCACACGGTAGCGTCGGTTGGCATCTGCACCGCCGTCCAGCAGGGCTTGGATCACGGCACGGTGATTGGCGGGCGGGAACGTGAAATAGTCGAGTACTGCGCTGAAAATCTGGCGTTTCCGCTCGCAGGTATTCCTGGATATGTGGCTGAGCGTTCGCCGCGCAGCAGTGTCGATATCCAGGACCGCGCCTTGTTTTGCATCGTAGGCGTTTGCCCGCGTCTTGCCTGATAGATAGGCTAGCTCCTGTGTTCGGTCGTTACGATGAAGGCTGTTGTACAGGAGGGTGACGGCCAGGCACAGCGCGGAGGGGAGAAGGTCGCATTTTTGCTCTACGTCAGCGCCGAGTTTGATTAATCGGCGAACGGTTTCGGCATCGGCCATTTCGATGGCGATCTGGAGTGGCGTTTCGCGACGGGTGGATGAAGGACGATTGACTGTGTCTCGTGAGAGTTCAAGGCTCAGCAGGTGATCCATGATGAGCGTGTCTCTCTGTTGCCATGCCCGATGCATGGCGTAGGACAGTGGCCCCTCACCGGATTCCGGAATGAAGTCATTCGGGTCGCCACCGGCAGCGAGCAACTGTTTGACATCATCCAGAGTGCCCTCCTGAATCGCGACCATCAGGGGCGTTCGGCGGGTTCTGCCTTCGGCGTACTTGGTCTTCTGATTGGGATTGGCGAGGTGCTTGTTGCCGAGATTGAAGGCATCGTCAGCGCTCCGGATTTCCACGGGGGGAGGAATTCGATCCTTCGCTTTCTGCGGGGCAAACATCTGTTCGAAACCAAAGGCGATACGACGTCGTTCCTGGGTGTCCAATGGGCGTTTCGGGCGCTGGTTCAGGCCGAGCATGAACGTCTTGTCCCAGTAACCATTGGCAACGTCCATGTCCCCCACGCCAACGGCGTACAGCAATGCTTCATTCAGGATCGGGTGTTGATTCTGCCCGGCCCGCCACCATGCGCCGGAAACTGCTTTGGCGTAGAGGTTGAGGGCGGCCTCCTTCTGGCCCAGCAGTGCCGCATGCCGTGCGGCAAACCAAGCGTGGATGTAGCGATAGCCGGATTGCAAGCCGGGATCGGCCCGATCGATCAGGCTCAAAAGCTGATCGAGTCTTTCTTGAAGGGCCTTCTTGTCATGTCCCTTGGACGAGAACATCAGCTGAATCGTATCGAGCAGCGGGATTATCTGGCGACGCAGCGGAATATCGCCTGCGCGGTGGCTCGTCTGGCTGATGGCGCGCAAGGCGTCTTCGAGCCCCCATGGTTGTTGGCTCCGCAGACTCAGGTTGCGCTTCACTGCCTCCCGCAGCTCGGTCGGTAACGATTGGTAGGCGCAGGCCAGCAGGAGCCATCCCGACAGGAGAGGGATCTCCGGCGCCGATGCGTCCTTGCCGATCGCCGCCGCAACCTTGGGTGCATAGGGCCAACCAAGCTTGCCCACGGGTTCGCCAGCAATCCAGCGCTCGATCGTTCTTGGGTCGGCTTCGAGTTCGTTACCCAGATTCGTGAGCAGCTTCTCTTCAGGTACTTTGGTGTGATGCGAAGCGAAGGCCAGCCAGGCTTTGAACGGCGAAGTGCCCCATTGTTCGAAATCTGGAGCGCTCCTCCTGCTGGCAGCAAGGGTGAGGAAGCCGGCAAGCATCGGTGCCGTGAAGTGCTGTGGGATCAGCCTTTGCCCCTCGGCGGTGCTCAGTGGAGTGACGTCCAGATTCTGAGTCAATCCTTGCAGTGCCTCGGCGGTCCGAAACCAAGCGTAGCGGAAGGTTTCTGCCCAGTCTTTGCCACAATCAAGGGCGAGGGCGTTCGAGCAGGCATCTTCGATGGTTTGCAGCCTGTCGAACCCGCTGCTCTGGCGTTCGTCGTTCTCGTTGGCCAGGTCATCGAGATCCTTGTCTTGCCCAATCTGCAGGAGGTGGGGCCGATAGCCCGCAGCTTTGATCAGGGCTCTGAGAAGGTCGCCCAGGCGGGGGATGATGGTTTCTTTGCTCATGTTTATCAGGGCGGGAATTTCCCGCCCCCTCCCTGATTAGCGCTTGCCACCCTTTGCCGCCGCACGTTGTGCGCGAGCGGCAAAGCTACCCTTGGACACACCGCCTGCCTTCGCGGTCGCGCTCTGGATACGCGCTGCAGCGGTCTGGGTCATCGGGGCAGCCGGAGCCTTGGGAGCAGAAGTCTTGGTCGTCATTGTCATTCCTTTCGAATAGAGTAGTGCCAAATCGGCACACCGTCATCTTGCGGAAAGGGCCTCCAGGGCTCACGACACGGTACCGAGGGAATTTCCGAATTTTGTACAGAGGCGGTTTGTAGAGGCCTAGCTGTAGCGTAGGGAAATTGACGGGCCGGATATTCAAGTCCACAATCGAGTCCATACCCTGTCAAGCAGGGTTGTGGAAAATGGTATTTATCAACGGGTTAGGAAACCGGTAACGTTCCCATCGCCCGCTCCAGATTGAGTTCAGGCAGGTCGTTGATCTGCGAAAAAAAAGCCAACCGGTTCCGGTTGGCTTTTTTTGTTTTCCGATCAGATTCTGTGCGGAACGGGCCGTTTTTGGCCAGAAGCGGTCGTTGAGCGATTCCCCCAAAAGCCGACGAATGCGGCCCGATTTATGCTAGCGTTCTTGTCTGCCGCTTTTCACGACTTTTTAGTGGTCACGTTTTCCAAGTCTTAGCCCATGAAGGCACGTAACGGTGCCCGGTTTCGGCGATATGACAATCCTAAGTTAGGGAGGCAGGTGCCGAGTTAGGGCGCAGTACTGTCTCCCTAAATCAAAGCTAGCTTTTTTGGATACACCGCATGCTATTTTCTAAAAGGAAGGGATTGTCCCCTGCCAGAGAAGCCGTCCAGAAAGAGGGCATGGACGACGCATTGAGGCATGGTCTCTGGAACGCGCTGCATCTCTGTATTTGGCAGTGCATTACGTACACCCACTACAACCAGACTTTTCGCTCCTCGAACGTCTACGACCTGTTTCAGCATTACTGGCACAACCTATTCAAGATTCCCCTCGATAATCTTCCTGAATACCTAGACGGCGCGCACAGGCGAGTCAGGAAGCATTTTTTTGAGTGTCAGTGGCATGAGGCTTACGACTTCATTGAGTTCACCGCACAAAACTGCCCTGAGGAACTCAAGGATGAGTACGTAAAGTTCTGCAATCACATACTCGAGAAGGAGCTGTCTGCTTATAGATTCGTAGATTTACAACTTACGGACATCACCAGCGAAGAAGAAATCGAAAGTATCGAGGCAGCTATAGGCGCGACCACGAAGTACTCTGGCGCAAACAAACATGTTCGAACCGCGCTAGGGTTCCTTTCAGATAGAAAGTCCCCGGACTATCGGAATTCGGTCAAAGAATCAATCAGTGCGGTGGAATCGTTATGCGTTTCCATTTCTGGCGATCCGAAAGCCACCTTAGGCGCAGCCCTAAATTCGATAGAGCGCTCCCATCAACTGCATCCTGCATTTAAGAAGGCGCTTTCCAGCTTGTATGGGTATACGAGCGATTCTGACGGAATCCGACATGCCCTATTGGAAGAAAGCTCGATCAGTTATAGCGATGCGAAATTTATGCTTGTGGCTTGTAGCGCGTTTATAAATTATGTACTCGGAAAGACGAGCGAAAAAAGCTAACCCGGCAGTCGAGCGGACCTGCACGAAAAGCCGCGCAGGCCGCTCACTTCTACGTTAGCCATCATCGGACGCAACCATGACGACAATCACTGCCGCAATCGTAAAGAAAGCAATTCGTCGCTACGACAACGGTGAACGCCCTTATCGGTTCACCAAACCCCGTGCATGGTATTTGGTTGGTGATAATGACCGCGTCTATCCCCTCAAGTACATTTATGCACTTGCCACAGACCAAACGCCGAGTTCTTTTAACACATCAGACCCAATACGGGAGTTCGGTCGGTTAGGGCTTGACTTAAAGCGAGAACCCAAGGACTTAGAAGCTGAGTTTTCAAAGCGTGTTGAGAAGTCACTCAAGGACCCATTAGCACGAAGCGCAAGACTGGCAAAAGCTCCAAGAGTGCCGAGTCTGAGCGTCCGGGAAGTAGTCGCATACGAGCGAAACCCTGACGTTGTTGCAGAAGTTCTTGCACGCGCCAAGGGAGTCTGCCAAGACTGCAAAAAGCCCGCGCCGTTTTTCAAGAAATCGAACGGCGAACCATACTTGGAAGTTCACCACGTCCAGCAGTTGGCTGACGGCGGGGAGGACACCGTGGAAAATGCCATCGCGGTTTGTCCGAATTGTCATCGCAAAGCTCATTATGGCTAACCCATCATTCCACCGGATTCTGCGCGATAACCCGTCGTTCGAGCGGGACAGCCAAAATGCTGCGCATTTTGGTTCCCTCCGCTGCGCTCCGGCTGCCCTCAACCCAGACGTTGAACGTCCGCTTTTTCGAGCGGGCAATTACCGCTTTGGGTCGAAACCTGTTATGCGATTGCATCTGGTCGGAATAAATGGGCTGGAAAATTTAGATTAGCCGGACCGGATCGCATATTGCGATTTTTGGAATTTGACGATCTTCATTCGCGCTCGGCACTCAGACTGAATCGCACTAGCTCCATTACCGAGTGGGCGCCGATTTTTTCCATCACCCGGCTGCGGTGCACTTCGACGGTCTTGATGCTGATGCCGAGCTGGTCGGCGATCTGCTTGTTGAGCATGCCGGCGAGGATGCGGTCGAAGACTTCGCGCTCGCGGGCGGTCAGGCTGGCGAGGCGGCGGGCGGCGTTTTCGGCGCGCTGCAGGCGGCGTTTGCTTTCCTTTTCGGCAGCGATGCAGCGTTCGAGGCAGGCCAGCAGGTAGCGGTCGTCGAGCGGTTTTTCGAGGAAGTCTACGACGCCCTTGCGGAAGGCGGAGACGGCCATGTTGAGGTCGCCGTGGCCGCTCATGACGACGGTCGGGATGTGGATGCCGCCGTTCTGCAGGCGGTCGTGTAGTTCGAGGCCGCTGGCGCCGGGCATGCGCACGTCGACCAGCAGGCAGCCGAACAGCACCTGGTCGCAGATGGCGAGAAAGTCCTCGGCCGAGGCGTAGGACTGGACGACGTAGCCGTGCGCCTTGAGCAGCCAGACGAGCGATTCGCGGAAGGCGTCGTCGTCGTCCACCACGTAGATGGTGTATTGCACCTTGTCGAGGTCGGTCATGGCTGCGTCGCTTCCCGCAGGGGGCCGCCGGCGTTCTCGCAGGGCAGCGTGAAGTGGAAGATCGCGCCGCCCGCCGGGTTGGCGTCGACCCACAGGCGGCCGCCGTGGAATTCGACGATGGTGCGGCAGATGTTGAGGCCCATTCCCATGCCGTCGGCTTTGGTGGTGAAGAAGGGGGCGAAAATTTTCTCGCGGTTCTCTTCGCCAATGCCCGGCCCTTCGTCGATCACCTGCGTTTCGACGAAGGCGCCGGCGCGCAGCGCGCGGATGCTCAGGCGGCGGCCGCGCCCGCGTTCGCCCGCGTCGAGCATCGCGTCGATGCCGTTGCGGACGAGGTTGAGCACCACCTGCTGGATCATGATGCGGTCGGCCAGGACGCGTGGCAGGCCGGCGGCGGCGATGTCGATGGCGATGCCCTGGCGCTGTGCGTCGAGTTCGGCGAGCTGCGCCGTTTCGCCGATGATCTCACGCAGGTCTTGCGCGTCGAGCGTCGGTTCGCTGCGTCGCAGATAGGTGCGGATGCGGGCGACGATGCCGGCCGCGCGGATCGCCTGCTCGGTCGCCTTGCGCATCGGCCCGAGCAGGGTCTGCCGGTCCGCCGTACCTTCTTCGAGCAGGGTGACGCAGCCGCGGCAGTAGTTGGTGATGGTCGCCAGCGGCTGGTTGAGTTCGTGCGCGAGGCTGGTCGCCAGTTCGCCGACGGTGATCAGGCGCGAGGTCTGCTCCAGGCGGATGGCGTCCTCGCGCTGCTGCGCCAGCCACGCGGCGCGCTCGGCGGCGGCCGCCGCTTCCTTCTCGCGCAGCTCGCTCTGCAGGGCCTCGAACTCGCGGCCCGTCCGCTTGAAGATTTCGAGCGCGCGGGCGATGTCGCCGATCTCGTCGCTGCGTTCGCCGTCGCCGATCGGCACCGCGTAATCGCGCGCGGTCAGGCGCTGGATGACGCCGGTCAGGCGGTCGAGCGGGCGCGTGATGCTGCGCGCGATGAGTGCGACGAGCAGGCCGGTGATCGCCACGACGACGACGAAGCCGGCGAGCAGGCGGAGGAGGATGGCGCGGATTTCGAGGTCCACGTCGTCGAGGTAGATGCCGGTGCCGACGAACCATTGCCAGGGCGCGAAGGGCAGCACGTAGGACGCCTTGTCCACGCTCTTCCGGCTGTCCTCCTTGGGAAACCGGTAATAGACCGTGCCGCCGCCGGCCAGCGCCGTGTCGCGCTGCGTGCGCACGAAGTGCTGGCCGTTGCTATCGACTTCGTCGGTGAAGTTGCGCCCCTCCCACTGCGGAAAGTTGGGCAGCAGGATGGAGACGCAGTTGAAGTCGTCGACGAAGAAATACTCGTTGCCGGCGTAGTGCAGCGTGCGCAGCTCGTCGAGCGCCGTCCGCTTGGCGCCCGCCTCGTCGATCTCGCCGCGCTGGAAGCGCTGGTACTGCCACTGCAGGATGCCGCGGGCGACTTCGGTGAGGTGGCGGATCTTGGTCACGCGGTCGTCGATCATCTGCTGACGCAGCGACTGCATGGCGAATCCGGTCAGCACGATGAAGCCGACCAGGCTGACCAGGCTGGCCGCCAGCAGGCGCAGGCGGATGCCGAAGCGCAGCGGCGTTGGGTTTGCGGTGGCGGTCATGGCGAATGAAGTCGGGCGTCGGGAGCGGCCAGGTCGAGGCAAGCGGTCGGGGCGGCCGGCGTGCCGCGCATGCCTGCGCTAACGATACGCCAGCCGTGCCGGCTTGTGTCCCGCCGGGGTGGAATGAGCCGCCATTCTGCGCGCCCCTTGGGGTTAACCCTAGTTAGGGCGCGCCCCAATTACGCCCGTTTTGCGATCCCCATAAATTCCTGACGGCCCGTTTTCTTTGCGCATCGTGCAAACGTCGCGCGGGCGAGCCGCCTATTCACAGGGTGCATAACAAAACCAATATTTTGGGGACTTACTGATTATGGATGTATTGGTCATCATCGCTTCGCTGGCCTTCCTCGTCATCATGGCGTACCGGGGGTTCAGCGTCATTCTGTTCGCACCGCTCGCCGCGCTCGGCGCCGTGCTGTTCATCGATCCGGCCGCCGTCGGGCCGGTGTACGGCGCGATCTTCATGGACAAGCTGGTCGTCTTCGTCCGCAACTTCCTGCCGATCTTCCTGCTCGGCGCCATCTTCGGCAAGGTCATCGAGCTGTCCGGCAACGCCAAGGCGATCAGCTCGGCGGTCATCCAGATCCTGGGCAGCAAGCGCGCCCAGCTGGTGATCGTCATCACCTGCGCGCTGCTCACCTACGGCGGCGTTTCGCTGAACGTCGTGGTCTTCGCGGTGTACCCGTTCGCCGCCGAGATGTTCCGCCAGAGCAACATCCCCAAGCGCCTGATTCCGGGCACCATCGCGCTCGGCGCCTTCACCTTCACGATGG
>ERZ778026.2313-NODE-2313-length-20409-cov-10.740346_pt1 | contig 20409 bp, 30 predicted proteins | sample MGYA00375756_ERZ778026 | MGnify/ENA primary metagenome ERZ778026 (study PRJEB29350, sample SAMN05389820) | bioreactor metagenome | isolation source: Ammonium sulfate bioreactor | place: South Africa: University of Cape Town | collected 2014-02-18 ... | reverse complement strand
GCAGATAACGTACCAACAGCCATACTGCCTTGAGATGGGAATTGTGCCGTAACACAGTTATAGAGGCGGCCCATTAACTCTCGTAGCTCCCTACGTGGGTTTCGATTTGCGTTAGCATCAAGTAGCAGGAACGTATGAGCGTCATTTGCCATCATTCATGTGAGGGAGGACGTACTTTGGGCAATCGGTGACGCTATCAAAGATCGCTTGCAATAACAACTCGGCAAAGTTGATGATGATTGCAAGACGACGGCGAATCTCGGACTGCTTGACGGGCTTTCCATCGATAGTACGCGTCGAATCGATCTCGAGGGGCTTGGCGTACTCGAGGACGCGGTGAATCACGCTGTGCAACGTATTGACGAGGTACACCGGCGCGATATGACGGATGTGATCGGCGATGATTCGAACACTCATTGTGTTGGATCGAAAGAGTCTATACATACGCGAGAGAGAGAGAGAGAGAGAGAGAGAGATAGAGTGAGAGAGTGAGCGAGTGAGCGAGTGGCTATCATGGTCTTGAGGGTTGTTGCGTACGTATTCGGTTGAGCAACTGTTGAACAGCAGTAGCAACACAGTCATTGATTGATTGATTGTTTGTTCGAAGCCCGCCATGAACACGAATGGTATTCGTTAGCTGTAACCACAATGAATCCAAACACCCTTTCTGTGTATATCCACGTACCTGCTCCTCGAACCTCGCGAGCAATGGCCCAGTCGAGCAAGCTCGCCATCTTGTCCTTGGCATTGTAGTACAACACGATCGCTTGCGAGAGCTTCTTCTCGTGCTGGCGCGATACAAAGTCCTCGGAACAAAGACTCTCGATGATCGCCACACTGTACTTGCTCAGTATCAACTAAAGACCGAGTATCGATGATAACGAGCCAATAACCAACCAGCCAGCCAGCCAGTCGGCCATCCAGTCACGGGCAGCATCCGACGTGAACCAATCCAAGCACAACAACAACAACAACAATCACTCGTGTGAGTAATGATGCCATAGATATGTATGAGGTCTACAAGCAGCTATGTATCGCGTATCGATAGCACAGCAATAGACTTGAGTGGAAGCTCGGAACGGTGACCTTTCCACACGCGCAGAGTAGCCCTCGCACTCATGCGCGCGGTTTGTGGGGTGGATAGATAGCTGGATAGATAACCTCTCTCGCACGTACCTTTTCGAGTAGCTCATAGCGTGGATCATTCTCGGCCATGTTATTGAGCTAGAAGCAAGCTAAGGCCCGAGCCACCACGCGCACGCGTAAGAGCGCGCGTAGGTTTGCCACGCGCTGAGCGAGCGAGCGAGCGAGAGAGAGAGAGAGAGAGAGAGAAGAGGAGAGGTAAAGAGCAGCGAGGAAGGAAGCAAAGAGAGAGAAGAGGCACAAGAGCAGAGGCGGCGAACACACACGCACACGCCTTCGTATACTTGCCTCTCAAGTTACTTTGGGTTCCTTTTTCTTTGGGGTCGGGTGCATCGGTGTAGTGAAGAGAAGGGTGCTGGTGCTCTGGTTGGCTCTGGTTGAGGGAGTATGTGTGGTTCGGCGCGTGGGTGAATCGCGGCTGTTGTTCTTGGTGGTGCTGGTGGGTGTGGGTGGGTGGTGTGGGCGCTGGCACTACGAGTTCTGGTACAATGCAAGCGCGTAACCCACAGCGTTGTTATGATAATCGTAACGAAATCAACTGGCAACCGAGCAATCTCTATATTACGGAAAGGCCTATGGGTATCAACAACTGCAATATCTATCAAAATCAATCAAAACGAGGAATGGCTCCAGTCGTCGCCATGTAGAAGTTGAGGTTCGACTCGGCAAGGCCACCAACGTGAAAGATCACCGTGCCGTCGCTGACCGCCGAGGTGTACGAGGCTGGCCCGGGCAGCGCCGGGAGAAGAGAGGACCACAGGGGACTCTCTTGTTGCAAGTCGGCCATCAAGATACTCTGAACTTCAAATCCAAAGCTGATGCCACCCAAGAGGTAGATCTCCGTCTCGACTGTCGCTACTGCCGAGGCGTACTGTGGGTACGGGAACGCAGGTCCGGCGCGCCACGCGAGGCGGCCACTACTCTCGACCGAGGCCGCAAATCCGGCGTCGTTGTTCGAGCCGCATAGCACGAACACGAGCCCTTCGACCACCACGGCATTGTGATCGGCCTTGGCCTCTGGCAACGGCGTGTTCTCGGTCCACAAGTCAGTGCTCGCGTCATACTCGAACACCGAGGCGCTCGGCTGGCCGGCGCTATCGAAACCGCCTGTCACCAACACCCTGTCGTTCGGCAGTACGACAGCTGACGCCGCGTAGCGTGCCTGCGGCAACGGAGAGGCCGTACGCCACTGGTCGACATCCGGTCGGTAGATCTCGACCACCGACAGCGCCTCGCCAGCGAACGAGCCTCCGATCGCGATCACCAAGCCCGACGAGGTTTGCACGACGCTGAGATTCGACCGAGCGAAGCGCAGTGAAGATACGGGACGCCAGGCGAGATTCGAGTCGCGTAGCTCGGACACGCCCCCATACTGCAGCGCTTCGACATGGTCCGAGTCACTTCCACCGACCACATACAGCGTGGCGTTCACGACAGCCAAGCCACCGCCGACGTGATCGAACGCGTACGCAGGCAGCGGGTGTGTCGTTGCCGAGTACGCCGCAGCGACCGCAGCGACCACCGCGACCAACACCAACACTCCAAACACACGAAACACGATGCGCATGGAGTAGAGAATATATACCGCACGTCGAGTGTGCTGTGCGCGGGTGTTGGGGCGGGTGGGCGATAGAGCAACGAGCTGCTTGCTGTTGTTGGGGGTGAAGGCACTGGACCGAGAAGCACGGACCCCGAACAGCGGAACATTCGAGCGAATCTACTTCCAACCCGGGGTATGACCGGGGTATATCTGGGGTATGCTGATGAGTGCCTGCTGTTCCGTCGTCTCTCGTCCATCCTCATCGCATCATCAACGGCATAATGTCGCTGTTCGGCGAGGCAGAGACTCGGTTGCGGAGCTTGATCGGAGTCAAACAACGTTGGCCGATATGTGAGGAGGTGGTGCCCAAGTCGTTGGGGCTACCGACTTGTGTGTTGATCGAGGGGCCACCGGGTTGTGGTAAGCGTGCGGTGGTTCACGCCGTTGCTCGCTCGCTGGCCATCCGTGTCACGACGGTCAGCGTCGGGGAGCTGCAACCGGGCCACCTTTCTCGGCTCGTAGCTGCACAACCACCATGTTTCACAATTTGTACGAGTTGGTGAGCGTTGAACGAACTCCTGGCCCTTGTGCATATGGGCTTCATGCTGATAACGAGAGATGCTGCAGTGCTCGTGCAACGCTTGGATGCGTTCTTGATGGATATCAAGGACGATGCCGATGAAGATCGCGAGAGCGATGGCGCCATAATGAACCTTCTCTCTACTGCCGAAGCCTTACGCTGCCATTATCCCTCGGTGTTGCTCGTATGTCGATCGATCGATCGATCATCGATGATGGCTGCTCCTGTTTGCTCGCTCACCTGCTGCCATGAGATAGATTGCTACTGCGACTCATGCAAGCAACCTACATCCGCTTGTACTCAACGAATTCGCCGTACGTATGCGATTGCTCATTCTTAGAGATAATATGGCCGATTGGTTGATTGATGGATCGAGTGTCGATCTTTTATCAACAGGATATTGTTCGCGTTGGACCGCCAACTCCACTACAACGACAAGCAATCTTTCGGCACTATCTCGAGCAATGCCGCAACGACCTGATAGGCTGGAGCACACAATCGAACCACACAACAGAGACTCCTCCAATTCACGAGGATTTGCTGGGTCTTACTGACACCGAAGCCAACAAGCTCATCGATCAGTGCCACGGGTTCACTGGTGCCGATATTGCAGCGTTATGTCGCAACGCGTTATCGCGAGCGCTCTTGCGCTCTAGCGAGCAACACGAGACTCCACGCTGCACTCTCGCCGACTTCAAATGGGCCAAAACCTCTATTCGACCAACTGCTCTGTCGCGTGAGCTCTCAGTTCAAGTACCATCAGTATCGTGGGATGAGATTGGTGGGCTATCCGAAGTCAAGGTTGCTAACACACACGCGCGCATCAAGTACTTCTTCTCTTGCTGCTGCTGCTGAACTGACCCGCCTCTCATTGCTGGTATGTGATCAGAGCCGACTGCGCGAAAGTGTCGTGTGGTTCTACACCCACCAGAGTGCGCTTCAGCGCATGGGTATCGAACCACCTCGTGGCATTCTCATGTACGGTCCTCCAGGAACAGGTGCTGTATCATGCAACAACTACTCTCAGCTCCGGCCGCATCACTCACGAATCGACCGTAGGTAAAACGATGCTTGCCAAAGCCGTTGCCACAGAGGCGCGCGCCAACTTCATTGCCACCAGTATACCAACTCTTGTGCGCCCAGAGGTGCGAGCGAGCACGAGCTGCTGCTGCAAGCCCCTTGCCTCGATACTGAATGCCTTGCGGCCTGCAGGTTGGTGAGTCTGAGAGGATTCTCGCCGATATCTTTCAACGAGCAAGACAATCAGCACCGTCGGTGATCTTTTTTGACGAGATCGATGCAGTGTTTGGTTCACGTGGTTCTGAATCGTCTTCGTGCCAAAAGGTACGCGAAATGAATTGTCCAGTATCGGCGCGGTGATGACTCATACTGACCGAGCAAAACACGCTCCAGTTGATATCACAACTGTTGTTGGAGATGGATGAACTATCCGGAATACATGAAGGCCTCAACGTGCTGGTACTCGCGGCCACAAACTCGCCCGAGGTGATTGACAACAGCTTCTTGCAAGGCGGTTCGTGTCTGCGCTCCCAACCATTCGATCTTTGTTGTCGTGGAACTCTCGGATGACCACTCTGTTGTTGCTGTTGTTGCTAGGCCGGTTCGATCAGTTGATTCATGTACCTCCTCCGGATCAAGCCTCACGCCGCCAGATTCTCGAGCTCTATATTTCCCGCCTTACAACGCGAGGCCCCATCGATTTGGATCAGCTCGCGCTCCACACGAATGGCTTCACCGGTGCCGATCTGTTCAATCTTTGCCAGAGGGCAGGACAGTTGGCACTCAAGATTGCCGGTACTGCTTACGAGTCCGTCGATGCCATCGAGAGCGTCCATCTCTGGGCCGCCGTCAACAACACGACACCCTCAGCTCCGAAACAAGTCGTAGATCGCTATCAACAATGGGCTCGAGCTGCAACCAGCTCACGGCAACTCCAATCATAAAAACCCCGAGTAAAGAAAGAGTTTGATGATTGGAATGCGTATCTAGGCCTGTTTTTGACCATCAAACCAATGGCGCCGTCCGAGGACGATTAATTAATGAGTGGGCAAGCAGATAGTTTGTTAGATAGCTAGACAAGCAGGCCGGTAGCCCTGTAGGCCGGTGTCAGTAAAATCTCGCTCTCGCTCTCGCTCTCTCAGCTGCTTCATTCGCTTCGTTGCTTGCTGCCTCGCTCGAGCTCTCTCTCGCACATTCATGAAGTTTGTTGCGCTCGTGGCCGTACTCGGCCTGCTTGTTCTTGGGTCTGAGGCCTCGTTGCCTCCTCGCTTCCGTCTCACGGTTGAGTCCGGTATCTTTCACTCTCGCTCTCTCTCTTTCACTCACTCTCCGCGGCAGAATCTCGCGCATTCGACAAATATCTGAAGTGTGTGTGCCGCGCTAACCAATCGTACGCGACCTTGGCTTTGCCATTGTCCTTGCCATTGAAATCTAGGTTACGCTCAAAGTGCGTCGTATCTTTGGGATGCTGCCAACGAGAGGAGTCTCTCGTATTGGCACGATCGCTCGACCAACGGCGACGTACACGTGTACCTCGTCGAGTTTGTTGATCGCTCGGTACGTCGAACCCCGCGCTCGAGCACGCCTGTTGCTGGCGAGATAACTGACACATCGCTCGTACAGGAGGGAGTGCCAATGATCCATCAAGTGTCCGCCGTGAACTCCACGGCCGGCATCTTCATGTGCATGCGTAACAAGCATCGATTCGATGAGTCAGGCACGGCTGCCGCCGTTGAGTCGATCGACGAGATGCACCTCTTGGAGCAGGTTCGTGCGCTCGCTCGTTCATCGCGCCCAATCCCTGGGCTGTATCGATGGCATTTATCGCACAAAGACACGTGCTTGTGTGATTATGAGCCAGAGAGCAAGTGGCAGCACCAGAAGCTGACGCATGTATGTGTGACGTTTACAGGTAAGCGCCTCCCAAGCCGATGCTACCTTCTCTGAGATCATGAGGAACTGCGAGCCTAGCTTCGCGTGTACGACTCAGTCTATCGAGCAACGACATGATCGATCGGGCACTCCTCTCTCATACTTCTCAATGCTTGGTCATTCGTGTGTTGTGAATAGTGGGCATGGGCACCAAGGACTTTGAGCCAAGCCACTTTGCGGAGCTCATTCGTATGGACATTGACTCGCGAGTCAACCAGCGCCACTTCCCGATGCTTGAGCTGTTGGGCGTCTCGATTCCAGCTCTGTACAAACGACACGTGTCGTTGTACTTGGACCAGCTGCTGGCGCCGAGGAGCGTGGCCAGCAACTGTGCCAAGCCTTGCAACATTGGTGGAGTACGTTAGTCGTCATCGCCGTCATTATTCTCATCACGATTGCTGCCGTTCCTGTTGCTAGTTACGGTTGCTGACCTTCATGTGCGTGCGTCTATGCGCTTGTACACCATAGCTCTGCTGCGCCGGAGCATGCCGCAACCTGTGCTGCTACCAGCCGCTCTCGTGCTGCTTGAGCTTCTTGGGCCTCTGCAACTGCTGCCCGCTTCCGCCGTCGACAACCTGCTGCAACGTACGCCCTGACCCGCTGCAGAACACCTTGTGGTGCACAAAATGACACCTTCCTCACCTTGATACCATTGTTACTCGCTCAGGGATATTGCTGCCCGTATGGCCGCTGCAACCCGGCCACTCAAATGTGCAGCTAAGACCTCCAAGCATCTTGCACGCACAGTACTGAATCCCAACAACATGACCACTTGACTCTGGTCATACACTCAATACTCTGAGTCTATCTCGCTATAGACCAAATACACACTAACTTCAGCGCTACTTTCATAGTATTCAGCGTCATTCATACGCCAGAGACCTGCTCGCCAAGGTGAAGAATCGTTCCCGTGTAGCAAGCAACCTGCTTCATATCGTCCTTCAAGAGCCACTATTCCCCGACGATGCTACAGTGAATGCACCAGACAATACCGCATCACCACGAATCTTGGCAAGGTGTCATTAATTGTTCTTGAATCCGATAGTAGTCCGAGGTGGGCCAAGCTACCCCCAAGCTACTTGAGAGATATGGAGAACACGAATACTTTCCCGCGCTTTTCGATAGGAACGCGCCATTGGATCTCTCTCTCTCTTATTCACTCGTTGCTGCTGCTGTGGTAAAGCATCCTCTCCCTCTGCCTCCTCTCGCGAAGCTCCAAACAACCACCCAGAGACCAGAGTACCATCATAGCTGTTCGTAAGCTGTTGGAGTTCTTCTTGTGAACAATGGCTGGATGGGATGAAGGTCGTGTGTTTGCGACGCGCGGTGCGTCGCTCGATAGCGGTCTCACCGAGAATGGTGTCGGTATCGTCGAGGCCGACTATCACCAGCTCGCGGGCTTCGCGTCCGAGATGCTCAGTACCGCTGAGGTATCGGCTCGATTCTCTCGGTTTCTACGCGGTTTTCAGGATGATAATATCTTTGTGTATCGGTACGCGAGTTGGGTTTTCGTTGGATTGGAGCGAAGCGCGCGAGCGAGAGCGTCGGCGCTTGGTGTTGATGGTTGGAGCACACAGCGACCAGCTACGCAACAACGTCACGCTGGGTCAGTTCCGCGTCGATGTGGATATAGCACATATGAGTGCGTTCGATGGAGAGCTAGCTGCTGCGATACAAGAAGCTCCTCGTGAGTTCTTGCCTGCGGTACGAACGCGAGAGCGAGCGAGCGATTCACTCGCGAGCGATCTAACACAAGACGCAGCTCGAACAAGCTGCTGGTCAAGAATGTCGCGAGATGGGTCTCATTGCGAAAGTCGAAGAGCATGGACTCTTTGCTGGCGGTGCGGCCGATGAAGACGAGGACAATGAGCAGCTCAACGCAGTACCTCCGATCCAAGTACAGCTCAGTCATCGTACTGCACGACCTCTGCCAATACGTTCGCTTGGCGTATGTTCATTCGACACTCTCGAAGCTACTACCTGGAGGGAGACGATCCCCTCTCTTTGATGTTGCTAAGGTCTACAAGACCTGAGCAGCATGTTGGGATTCATGTTGACCGATCCTCATGCGTGTGTGCGTGTACGCGTGTGTGAATATGACAGCCTCAACACATTGGAAAGCTCGTGAGCGTGTCTGGCATCGTGATCAATGCTTCGAGGATGCATGCCAAGGCCACTCATGTATGATGACGACGATGGAAGAGGAGGGCCATGCTGCTACAGCTGCTGCCTGGCTCTGACCTTCAGCTCGAGCGCTAACTCCCACTACATTCCTTGATCTTGATTGTAGATTACGATTCAATGCCGATATTGTGCGGACATACAACGAATGCCATGCAGATCTGGATTCGGTCATACTCCATTGCCCAAGGTATCGCATTGCTTCAATTCATATGCAGAATTCGCAGATCGGTTCGATGGGGCTCACTCGAGTTCGCTATCTGCCACAGATGTGTGCACGACCCAACCAGAATCCCCCTTGCGGTCCAAGTATGAAGCTAACCAGCGAGCGAGCGATTTCAAGCCATCATACAGTCATGATTGACTATCGAGCGTTGTCGATTGGTTGATGGTTATACACAGATCCGTACTTGATCCTTGGAGATCGAAGCAAGTATGTCGACCAGCAGACGCTCAAGCTACAAGAAAGTCCCGATACGATCCCGACGGGAGAGATGCCTCGCCATTTGCTGCTGTCAGCCGATCGGTACGCCAATGCGTGTGTGTGTGTGTGTGTGTGTGTGTGTGTGTGTGTGTCCCCCAAGTGCACGGATCCTGCAATGTTGGGTCAATGTACTTAGTAGCGATGATCCTGGAATGCGATCATAGATATTGTGTTGGTGGTGCTGTTCCGGGCTTGCGCATCATTGCCACTGGCATCTATTCGATCTTCCAATCGAAGCAACAAGTACGAGAGCACCGACTCCAATCCGATGGCACCTGCTCTCAGCTGACTCGCATGAATCTCGATGACAACAAAGAACAAAGAGACAGCCGGCGCAGTGGCCATCCGCAATCCCTATCTTGAAGTCGTTGGCCTGTTTATCGATAAGGAAGGAACGGGTCGATCGCTGGCAAGCTTCACTCGCGAGGAAGAACAAGAGTTTATCGAGATGTCACGAAGGCCTAAGCTGTATGAGACCATTTCGAGTTCGATTGCACCTGCAATCTTTGGACACGATGGTATGGCTCTCATGGCTGCTCGCTGCTGAATTCGCCATCTGACACGTGTGTGATTGTCGTTCCAGACGTCAAGAAAGCCATTGCTTGTTTGCTATTTGGAGGCTCTCGAAAACAACTCCCCGATGGCACCAAGTACGTTGCGTGTCGATGAAACGAAGAATAGAACACGGTGTTGGATGCCGTACTGTCTACAATGATACTGATACAAACCGAGGCAACAGACTGAGAGGCGATATCAACGTGCTGCTACTCGGAGATCCGGGCACTGCCAAATCACAATTCCTCAAGTACGTCGAGAAAGTGGCGCCTATCGGTGTATACACGAGTGGGCAAGGCAGCTCGGCGGCCGGTCTTACGGCTTCCGTCATTCGAGACAAGTCATCGGTATGTGCGGCGTTCCAGACTTTGCTCGAGTCTCGCGATGCAGAGGTGCACCTCTAATGATGGTGTATAGCGAGAGTTTTACTTGGAAGGAGGAGCAATGGTTCTCGCCGATGGAGGCGTGATTTGCATCGATGAGTTTGACAAGATGCGACAACAAGACCGAGTGGCAATCCATGAGGCGATGGAGCAGCAGACCATCTCGATCGCCAAGGCTGGAATCACCACCATCTTGAACGCTCGAACGTCGGTATTGGCAGCAGCCAACCCAGTATTCGGCTCATACGATGCGCTGAGAACTACGTTTGAAGTACGCCCATCGGCAATGAAAGTTGGCGGCAGCCCTGCTCGTCGTGACTAACTCTCCATGGCCCGGGCGCTTGCTTGTACGTTCGATACAGAACATTGACTTTCAGACCACTATCTTGTCTCGCTTCGACATGATCTTTCTCATTCAAGACCAAAGGAACATTGCAAAGGATAAGGTACTGAATCGAACGGCGTTCATTCATCTACGTGCGTAAGGTAATAGGCTGCTCACGAATATCAACGGCGTGATGTAGGCAATCGCGCAACACGTGATGCACATTCACATGAATTCCAAGACGGACCAACGAGACGGGGAGCTGGATGTGACACAACTCAAGCAGTACATTGCGTACTGTCGCGCGTACGTCACTACAAACCCGAGAAAATCGCATAGATGAGACGTGGGTGCAAGGTTACTCATATCGTTTACTGGTGATGATGACAGGAAATGTGCTCCTCGATTGAACGAACGAGCGGCAACCATTCTCGAGAGCCACTACGTGGCGTTGCGGACCAAGATGCGAGGTCAAGCAGGCGATAACAGTAGCAACAAGATTCCAATTACCGTTCGGTACTCACGCGCACGCCGCCTCCCTTGAACTAACGTTTGTGGAGCACGATGAATTGATACTGACTGAGTGATGATGACCTAGACAACTCGAAGCCATTGTCCGCATTGCTGAGGCTCTGGCACGAATGACTCTCGAATCAGCAGCTACCGAGCATCACGTTATGGAAGCCATTCGGTTGTTTCAGGTATCGACACAATCAGCAGCGACTGCAGGTGTACAAGGTTCGTCTCCATGCATCATATAGCTCTCTTTCGATGTTGTTACTTCGTAGTACTAATATACCACCACCATCACCACCGCGTGTATCAACAACAACCTCCCTCTAACAGCTTCGGAGGCATTGACACCCGAGATCATGTCGCAAATCTCGGCTGCCGAGGCGCAAATTCGCAGGAGGCTGCCGATTGGATCGCGTACATCGATCAAGCGAATTGTCGAAGAGCTGCAACGACAAGTACGTATTGTTGATTGAGTAAATGCTCCGCCATGATGGTACGATGATTGACGCGTTACGACTTGCATTTGGGATGGGGTGTGCTTCAGGGTACAACGGAGTTTGCAGTCAGAAAGGCGATCGCCATCATGGCACAACGCGATGAGCTACAATTCCAACGACAGCGCAAGGATGTGTTGCGTCGACGATGAGCTATCGACCAGCGTATCTGCCGCAGCAGAGTCATACGAACAACCAGAAGCAAGCAACAGCAGCAGCAAGCACAAGAGAATGTACTGTACAAGCGATCATTGAGGAGGTGATCCTTTTAATGAAGATGAGGATTGTTAGCGCAAAACGAGGAAGGAGAGAGATATCTACCAATGTAGTAGCTATAACTATCTAGCAGGAAAGTTACTGATTGGCTGACAATCAATGAGATGCAGCGCTTAGATCAAGGTACGCTGCTCGGCTGTCAAGCGTGGGCCGGTACCAGGCAGCGCCGCATGGTTCGGAAAGTAGAACTGCGGCCAATGCGAGGTCGTGATACGACCAGCCACAGCAGCAGCTCGAGAACTCAAGGCCTTGGCGTCGGCCTTCTCGCGAGGTACCATGCAAACGTAGGCGACGGCTCGCAACAGATCGGGTCGCTCGCCTTCGGCTGGGAGCGGCGGAGTGGCGAGGCCGGGAGTGTTGCAGTGGATGGTACGGCTATCCCAGAGCACGAGGTCGCCAGCCTTGCAGCCGACGAGGATCGGTTGGTAGCCGGTGAGAAGCTCGTCGTCCCAGCCATTGAGTAGACGCACGAGATGGCCCTTGGTGCTGCGTGCATGTCGATCGGTAACGTCGTGGAAGATGCGCTGCGAGTCAGGCACGACCACGAGGCCACCCGAGGTCTCGGTTTGATCGAACAACGATACGAGACCTTGCACACATTCTTGCTCTACACGCGCGAATGAGTGAGCGACAGACAATCGAATGCGCAAGAATGAAGATCGATCTATCAGTGCGCTATCATACTGGGAAGGATGAGGCCGTTCTGATCGACGTGGTACCAGCCGCCCTTGCTCTTCCACGAGGCGTCGATCTGCCACGGACGGAAGGCACCAGCGCCGTCGAAGCTCACGATCAAGTCGTCGGTGTGCCACACGCGCTCGAAGGCCTCCCGCACGGCAGGCACCGAGCGCACGAACCACAGGAGTTCCGAGTGTCCGATACCGTTACTAAGCAAGAGAACAGAGAAGCATCGGAAGTGCGAGACCACGCGTGAGTGCGCGGCATCGATCGATCGATGAGATGGGAGAGATCGACGTACATGGGGATGACGCCGGTGTCGCGCCACTTGGGCCACGAGTGCCACGTCGAAGGATCGGTGCGCGAGATCGGTTGGCCAGACTCGTTCTCGAGCCAATCCCATAGCAGCTCACGGGCACGAAGTACTTGGGCCGCGTCGAGCACGTTGGCGAGAACAACGTAGCCGTGTTCGTTGAGATACTGCATCGCCTCGTCAGCCGATTCGGTGAGATCGAATCGCTGCGGTTCAGCAAAGACAACATCCGGGGGAGCCATGATGTAGTAGTGGATAAGTGTGGTTGGTTGGCAGAGGTTGGGGTTGGGCGAAGGGTGATGGTGGTGATGGGGGTGCAGGGAAGGAACGGGGTCTCGATGAGGACCTCCGTGGGTGGGCGGCGAGAGGCCTTTTGAACCTCGCGAGCGCCAAGCTTTCGCGGAGCAGCCACTGCGGAAGTACGACGGAACGGCCCACGGAACAGTGCAACGTGTGCTCGAACCGTGGTGGTCAACGAACGTCCCTGCTCCGCTCTCCCCAACACTCCCACATTGAGCACTCCGGCCACAAGCTTGACAAGCGTGCCCAATAGGCTAGGGGAGGCAGCAACCAACCATAATCCAACCCATACTCACTGGGCCACCTACCGAACAACAGGAGCTCCGAGGTTTCCGGGGTACAAAGAACTGTGATCGTGCCCCGGAGAATCGTTTGGGCCGTTGGGCTCGCTCACCAACGCCTTCGGCCTCGTTCGCCTCGGGCTGCTCTCTGCACTGGTTGGCCGCCTTCCCCCTTCTTCCCCCTCCTGTGCCCTGCCTTCTTGCGCGTGTTGTTGGTTGGGTTGTCGCGAGCGCGATGCACAAGGCCAAGTCCAAGTGATGACGATTGTGTTGTAAACACGCAATTGTTTTGTGGTTGCGTTTTGTACACGAAAGGTTGTATTAATAACATTACAAGGAGGAGAGGGATTTATACGAGCGAAGAAAAAGAGACGGCGACGCGATGCTTCAGGGCTGCTCGCTATCGCTTATGACGACGCGGCCTTGGCGGCTCCCTTCTTTCCCCTGGTGCCAGCACCGGCAGCCTTGGCGGCCTTGGGCTTGGCAGCAGCCTTGGTGGTCTTGGGCTTGGCGGCGGCGGCCTTCTTGGGCTTGTCGCCAGCCGCCTTCTTGGGCTTGTCGGCGGCGGCCTTCTTGGGCTTGTCGGCGGCGGCAGCCTTGGGCTTGGCCGTCTTGCTCTTGGAGGCGCTCTTGGGCTTGGCGGCAGCCTTCTTGGGCGACTTGCTCTTGCTCGACGAGGCCTTGGCCTTCTTGGGCGACTTGCTCTTGCTCGACGAAGCCTTGGCCTTCTTGGGCGACTTGCTCTTGCTCGACGACGCGCGCTTGGGCGACTTGGAGCGGCCGCGCGACGCCTTCTTGGGCTTGTCGGCAGCGGTGCCGTCAGCCTTGGCGGCCTCGGCCTTGGCAGCGTCCTTGGCCTTCTTCTCGGCCTTCTTGCGCGCGTCACGGCCCTTGTCGGTGAGCTTGTACGACGCCTTGACCTTCTCGAGGAGGCCGTGGTCGACGCCACGCTTGAGCGCGAGGCGGAGCTGGGTCTTGAGGCGGTCCTCGGGCACTTGGAAGTTGGCCTGGATGAACTTGGAGATGGCCGACGACGACGAGCCGCTGCGCTCCTTGAGCTTGTAGATGGCCTCGATGACCATCACCTCATACTTGGGGTAGGCAGTGGGGGCCTTGGCGGCCTTCTTGGACGGCGAGGAAGCCTTGCGCGGCATGTTGCTACTGTTGGAGGAGGGAGAGGCTGGCTGTAGGAATGAGCAAGCAACCAAGAGATATCACACACCGTTAGCAACACGAAGAATATCTCCAAGCATCAGCGCGAGAGACACACAGCACACACAACAGCGCTACGAACAAAGGCGGCAGCCGTGCGTGTAATCATGGCACGAGCCAGGCCAGTGTCCAAGCCCACCCACGCCAACAACACGAAGGAACAGGAGGACCGAGACGACCACCAACACCACCACCACCACCACCACAAGCAGCAGCAGCGAGGAAGGGGCAAGTCAGTTCGCGCATACCGAGAGAGGGAGGCGATACGGTTGGGAGAGTAACGAGTGCAATGCAGGCGGTTGGGCGAGCCTTTTATACTTCCTCCTTATTCGTGCCCCGGAATGTAAGGTTCCTCTCGAGCTGCGTCCCTGGGACTAAGCTCTTCCGCTCTTTTAGTCCGGTAGGTCCTCCCAACTGCAATGGCGGGCTTTCGCTGCGACCTCGGAAGCTGGCTCGCGACCAATGCGGCGGCCGCGATATTTGCGCCTCGCTCGCGCGCTGCCGGACTCCTCGATGCGCCACCAATGAACGCAACCTCGATATCCATATCACCGCCAACATCTCTTGTACGTATTGGTCGTAAAATCGTGGGGCCAATCGATTTCTTTCGCAGCACGGCGTCGCGTGAGCCAGGTACTCGAGTCGCGACCTGATCGCGATCTCGCGCTCCACCTCCCAAAACAAGCCATCGCGAGCGCTTCTTCGATATTGATGGTTTATTTGTATGGTGTTGTATATCGACTTGATATTGGCGATGGAGATGGTGGCGGTGATGATGAACGGGAGAAAGAGTATTGGTAACGCTCCAAATTATTGTAGTGAGAGAGGGAAGCGATACTGAGACGACAGGAAAAAGAGTAGGAGAAATACGGCAGCGGCGGTGTGGTACTCGACGACGTGTGCTGCGGTACCCACATTTCTCATCTCGAACAACAACAACAACAACAACAACAAGGAGTGCGAGATATGCAAGAGAGAGATGATGGTGGTATTTTGGCACGATTACGTGCGCGAGAAAAGTCGGTGTGCATATGGGTGAGTGCGGCCGCGGAGCATAGAGAGTATTCGGTAGTGGTGCGCGCACGCGCGAGATAGAGAAAGAAGAGACTGATACTAAAGCACAACTTGCTTACAACACATCACGTAGTCACCAATCACCAACGAGCAGTAACACACACAAGTGAGCGAGCAAACAGATCAACTACCATCATGCTCAATCACTCTCAATGTCAAGAGAAAGAGTATCAAGCTACGATAGTACTGAATGCGACAGACGGAAAGGAGGAAGAAAAAATAAGAAGGGAGATTGACGATATCCGATGGTTAGAGTAGAGTTGTGTTGTAACGCGAGACAAACAACAACGACAGCAACAACAAATGAGATTGGATAGGATGCTTGAAATAATCCAATACTCACGTACCAAGGGACAACGAAAAAAGTAGAAAATAGACGAGGAGATATAATAGATCTTGAGAGTGGAGGCGTGCGTAGGTGCATGAGTGGGCGAGAAGAACACCAAGCTAGAAATCACGGATTGAAGATGAGGAGGGAAGAGAGAAAGAGAAATAGACTATCAACAAACTCATATCTCCAATAACGTACGGCGTTCGAGATAGAGATAGATAGAGACGAAGACACGAGAGATAGATAGAGACGAAGAGAGATGACGCTGAATGAGTGAACGAATGAAGATGGAGGATGAGTAGCACGAATAATAACTACGACACGATCGGTGTCGTTGTCGTCGCCGTCGTGATCGATCATTAGTGCTCTTGATCTTGCTTGAGTCGCTCACCGAGAAAGTTGAAGACCTCCTGCGAGCCACCCTCGGTGACCTCGGGCGGGAGGGCCGAGAGTGGGTTGTCGTCCATTCCAAAGAGACGCAGTTGATCGAGTTGGTAGAGCGAGTTCGGTAGGTCGTCAATCTCGTTCTCGTTGAACGACAGTACCTCGAGCGAGTGGCACAAGCCGACCTCGCTCGGCAACGCCTTGAGGCGGTTCTCGTCGAGGTTGAGCTCCTTGAGCTTCTTGAGCGCGCCAATCTCGGACGTCAGCTCCTCCATGCTGTTGTAGCCGACGTGGAGCGTCTCGAGCGCCTGCAGGCGACCGATCTCGGCCGGCAAGCGCTTGATGACGTTGCCCTCGAGGTTGAGCACGCGCAATCGCTCGACGTCGCCAATCTCCGACGGCAGGCCCGTGAGCGCATTGTCGTTGAGATCGAGGTGCATCAGGTTACGCAAGTGGCCAATCTCGGGGCTGATCGTCGCGATGCGGTTCGAGCCCGCATACAGGTCCTTGAGCGACGTCAAGCGCGAGATGCCGTCCGACAGCGCCGTCAGCTCGTTGTGACTGCACTGCAGCACGCGCAGCTCCGGCAGTCCGAGGATCGGATCGAGCGATGCGATCGCGTTCTGGTCAATGTACAGCTCCTCGGTACGCATCAAGTTCGCAAACTGCGCCGGCAAACTACCGATCCGGTTGCGGCTCAGGTAGATCTTGCGCAGGTTTACGAGCATGCCGATCTGCTCCGGCACTTGCGACAGCCGGTTGCCCTCGAGATCGAGCTCCACCAATCGCGTCAGCGACTGAATCATCGTGCCCGGCAACTCGGTCAGCTGGTTGTACTTGAGATGCAGCCGCGTCAACGCCGTCAAGCCCGCGATATCGGCCGGTAGAGACTCGAGGAGGTTGTACTGCAAGTCGAGAATCGAGAGCTGCGGCTTGTTACCGAGCGACGGGAGCGTCGTCAATCGGTTGTGTTGTAGATCCAACACCTTGAGGCTCGCGAGCGTCGAGATGCTCGCCGACACGCTGCGTAGACGATTCTGTCGTATACTCAGCACCTCCAACGACGACAACTGTCCAATCTCGTCTGGGAGATCCACCAGTCGGTTAAATCGCAAGAACAACTTTTGAAGCGATTGTAGTTTTCCAATCTCGGCAGGCAATGCTGTTAGTCGATTGAATCGCAGATCTATATACGCAAAGAAAAATCGTAATCACCAATAATAAATCGTATTCGTAATATAATCAATCACACAGCAACAACAACACACAATATCAACCAAAAGTTAGTTATCTATCGAGTATCAATCGAAACGAAATTAAATCTCCCAGCTAAACTCACGAGAATATTTTTGATCGATCTCGCGCGTGCCGCGCCGCGCCTATCGCACAGAAAAATCAAGAGACGAAATAACTGCCGTACCAAGCATCTGCAAGTTGGTGAGCTTGCCAATTTCCGGAGGAAGTTCAACCAAATGGTTCTCGTTCAATCCAAGAGCAACCAGTGCCGTCATCTCACCTATCAATCATAATAACCATACAATGGAGCGGGTGAGTACTGTAATGGAACCAGAAAGAACAAACATACGCAAAAAATAAAATAATACTCGCCACTATGCTGCTTGGTGTAAAGGTGAAGATAATAGAGGAGTTGGGCGTTACAATAGATAGATAACATAGGATGGTATGATAAGAGCAATAACAATGATAACACCACCACTACTTATCGCAGGGCAATCGGTCAGATCAAACCACGTACCAACTTCGCCGGGCAGCTTTCGCAACTTGTTGGCGTAGAGGTTGAGCTTCTCGAGTTGGCGCAGCATACGCATGTAAAACTTGACGCGAGGCGAGAGCTCCGAGATCTTGTGACGCGAGAGATCGAGAATCTTGACATCCTCGATCTGCTTCGACTCAAGCGCCTGGGAGATGAACTTGTCCAAGCCCTCCTTGCTGAGCTTCTGGATGAACTCGGTCGGCGGCGGGCCAGTTGGCTTCGGGCGAGCGAGCGACGCCTTACCGACCGTCGACTTCTTCAGCCTCTTGAACTCATCCTTGTCCTTGAGCTTCTTAGCCGCTTTGGCCTTGTCGTCGCTCATCTTCTATTATTCAACAGACCACCACGGGCAACACTCGCAAGGTGAGCGCCAACTACTCGTGTAGAACTCGCACTACCATCATCGCCGCTATCATCATCGTAGTCGCCTTGCGTAACAGTCTTGCTACAACATACCGTGCGTTGTTGCTGCCGACGGCGATTCGATCACTCGTAATGAGGGCACTCGTCGTGTACACTAACACCAAACACACACGCACGCATTGTAATGAGCGTAACGACGAATGAGAGTGAGACCAACCGATGTCTACGCGGAGCATCATCGCGAGACACGCGCTTCATGCGCAGCAGCAGCAGATGGCGGGCGCGCTCTTCGTAGCGCTGCTGGTACGCGACATGCAATACACTCTCGTCGACTCACCACAATGGCGACTGCACGAACGACGGCGCCACCACACGTCGAGAGCAGCACGCACTCATATACACAAGCACACGCAAGGATCTCCTCACGCATACATACCCGAGTGCAAAGGTTATTCACAGCAACAGCGCCGACGGGCCGTGCGAGAGAGATATCGTTAACCGAGGAGGGCCAAAGCAAGTACTCACGCCTTCACTCTCCCACGAACGTGATGGCAACAGCGAGTTGGTTACCACCAGCACCACTACTACCACCACCACGATGACGACGACTCCTTTCCTCCCCTCGATCGCTGGCTCGCACTCTCAACACCAACGGGGCAGCAGAGCACAGCGACAGAGGCGACAAAGAGCGCAAACAAAGCAGCGGCAGCAACAAACAGAAGGAGCACCAAAGTCGCTGCTCTCGTCTCCTCCCTCTCTTGCTCTCCGCGTCCGTGCCTCCCACAACCACTGCGCTACCATCACCGCTACCACTCACTCCACTACCGCCACGCTCCCATTCTCTGGTACTGTCGCGTCCTGACTACGCCCCCAATACCTCCCCGCTCCTCCTTGCTCACTCGATCCTAGACCGCCCACACCGCCAAGGGAGCCAGCCACCACCCTCCCCATGCCAGAGAGAGCGCGGCTGGGATATCGCAGGCGTTGGGATTTCTCCCAACACTTGTACCCCGAACATACCCCAGATCCATTGGCACTCCTCACAGGTACACAGCCCTGCACAAGGTCGCTTGGGATAAACTGGAGACCGGAGCTGGGTTGGTCTCCGCTTACTTAGAGCATTAGAGCCAGCAGGAGAGGTCGCGGGAAGTTGACGGTATAACCGGGTTCATAGGGAGGGCAATGAGAGTAAGCCGAAGATCGGCAGAGACCTCATTCTGGCTGTTGACGGCAGTCTATTGGTTCGGTGCCACAGGCAATGCCATTGGCTGGCGATGCTCTGATACGGGATACTGGATAGAGTGCTTGGCAGGGTGTAGTTGGATTATTGTGCCACGCACGAGACTCCCTATCGCTCCCTCCTGATCAACTCTCAGACAGAGTTGCGAAATAACCTCCCGTCCGGAGACGTGGCAGCCCATCGAACCACCGAACCACCAACCCAACCATGACCACCTACAAACCTACGCTCTTGTTGATACATCGAACGGCTCTCTCTGATTTATTGGAGGGCGGTGGTTCTTGAAGGCCTGTGGGAGAGCGTACTCACAGTGACGAGCAGCGTCGTCGTTGTTCCTTCGCCTCTTCCTCGCTGCAACCACTGCTACCCATCCCATCCGTCCCACCCATCGCCCACGACCCAGCCGCTTCGTTGGTTGGCTGGTGCATGGGTCGTTAGTTTGATGGCAATGGAGCTCAACAAACGACGCCCTCATCAAGATCAGGTCTTTGATGGTACGTGCACGAGAGTCAGCTTCATTCACAAGACCCAACCAGGCGCCAACACTCGAATATCGTGCGTGCGTGCGTGTCTGTGCGTGTGTACACCTGTACGCGTAGGCTCGTTGCATGAGCAAGATACTGCTGACGCCGACGATGTACGTCGCCTCCTATCGAACAAGGGAGACGTATCATCGTCTGCAGCTTCGACGGCCACCTTTCGAATCGGCTCCTTTCAATACAACCAGCGTGTCGCTTTGATGGCGATCCCTGCGTTGTTTGTATTGTTTGCATTTGGTGGAAAGCCGTATGTCTCGACCATGATCGCAAACCACGAGTGATGGTGATGGTCGTAAACGTGAAATTAACTCGGATATCGATATCGATAACGATGGCGACGACGACGGTGTCGAACTCGTAGGTTGGTGGCTGTCGTACTGCTTGCTGCTATGATCATGTACATCTGTGATCTCCAAGGAAGCTCATTCGGGTACGTGCGACACACACACACACACACACACACACACACACACACACACACACACACACAC
>ERZ778026.2309-NODE-2309-length-20459-cov-5.789992_pt1 | contig 20459 bp, 23 predicted proteins | sample MGYA00375756_ERZ778026 | MGnify/ENA primary metagenome ERZ778026 (study PRJEB29350, sample SAMN05389820) | bioreactor metagenome | isolation source: Ammonium sulfate bioreactor | place: South Africa: University of Cape Town | collected 2014-02-18 ... | reverse complement strand
GGGCAAGACCACCCGGCTCCGTGCCATCACCCGCCTGATCGCGAGCAGCGGCCACATCACGTTCAACGGCCGCGACGTCACCGGATTGAAGACGCATCAGCTCGCCGAACTCGGGATCATCATGGCGCCGGAAGGTCGTGGCCTGTTCGGCGATATGACGGTAAGAGAAAATCTCGTGCTCGGGGCGTTCAAGGCCAAGCCGGGCGAACTCAGCGGACGGCTCGACAAGGCCTTCACGCTGTTCCCGCGGCTGCACGAACGTCTCGACCAAATCGCCTCATCCATGTCCGGCGGCGAACAGCAGATGCTGGCCGTTGGCCGTGCGTTGATGGCGGACCCGAAGCTCTTGATCCTCGACGAGCCGTCGCTCGGCCTCGCGCCACGGGTCGCATCGGAAATTCTGTCGACGCTGGGCCTTTTGAACAAGGAAGGCCTCGGCATTCTTCTGGTCGAACAGAAAGCTCCACTTGCGCTCAAATTGGCGCAGCGCGTCTACATCCTGTCATCCGGCAGCATCCAGGCCGAGCTGCCGACCAACCAGATCAAGTCATATCATGACCTCGCCCGCTATTACTTCCACTAGACCGACGATCAAGTTCGACCGGATAAGCGTCATCCTTTGGATCGGCGCGGCGGTGTTGTTCGCGGGGGTGTTCGCCTATGGCGGATATCTCATCACGGTGATGCAGCTCGCGATGATTTACGGAGTGTTCTGCATCGGCCTCAATTTCTTCATGGGCTACACCGGGCAAGCCTCGTTCGGTCAAAACGCCTTTGCCGCCATCGGCGGCTACGGCACCGCGATCCTCTGCGTGCAATACAATATGGAGCCCGTTCTGGCGCTCGTCACCTCGATGGTGGTCGCCGGCGTCGCTGCGCTGGTGGTCGGCTATCCGACTTTGCGGCTGCGCGGTCACTATCTGGCGATGGCAACCTTCGCGCTCGGCCTCATTACCTATGATATCTCGGTGCAGTGGACGAGCCTCACACAAGGTTACATGGGTTATGCCGGCATCCCGCCGCTCGGCATCGGGTCATATACCATCGAAGACGAGCGGATGAAGCTCGTCTGCCTGACGGTGCTGGCGCTGATCGGGCTCTGGATATCGCAGCGCCTGCGCAACTCGCGGTTTGGCCGTGCGCTGCGCGCGATCTCCGGCAGCGAGCCCGGTGCCGCCGCGCTCGGTATCAAGATTTCGCGCTATAAGCTGATCGCCTTTGTGATCGCGGCGTTGTATGCCTCGGCGTCGGGCTCCTTGTTCGCGCACACCGTCGGCTTCATCAGCCCGGAGGTGTTCGGCCTGCATATGGTCGTCGTCACCTTTACGATGCTCTATGTCGGCGGCGTCGGCACCATCGCCGGGCCGCTGGTCGGCGCCATCGTCGCGTCCTTGCTGCCGGAAATCGTCCGCAGCACCGGTCGCTTCCAGGATGTCGCCTATGCCGCGATCCTGCTGCTGATGCTGATCTTCGCGCCGAAAGGGCTCTACGCGGTCGGCGATCTGTTCCGCAGCCGCAAAGTAGACAAGCCGGAGACGCGGGCATGACACTGCTCAAGGTTCGCAACCTCACCAAGCGTTTCGACGGCCTAATCGCCAACAAGGACATCAACCTTGACGTGCCGGAAGGCAGCCTGTTTGCGGTCATCGGCCCGAACGGGGCCGGAAAGACCACGTTCTTCAGCATGATTTCCGGCTTCCTTCCCTCCACCGCCGGAACGATCGAATTCGACGGGCACGACATCACGCGAAAGCCGCAAGACCAGATTGCGGCGCTTGGTCTCATCCGCACCTTCCAGTTGGTTCAGCTGTTCAAGGGCATGTCAGTCGCAGAGAACGTCGAGGTCGGCTGTCATTTGCGGACCAAAGGCGGTGTCGCCTCTGCCTTGTTCCGGCCGTCCTGGTTCTACCAGCAGGAAACCGAAGTTCGCGATCGCGCGCGGGAACTACTCGACTTCGTCGGACTGAGTGCGCAGTCGGAGCAGGATGCGGATCTCCTGCCCTACGGGCAACGGCGTCTGCTCGAAATGGCGCGTGCCCTTGCCGCCAAGCCGCGCCTGCTGCTGCTCGACGAGCCGGCAGCGGGCCTCAACACCCAGGAAACCGATGCGCTCGCGCTGGTGATCCAGAAGATCAATGCGCAAGGCACCACCGTGCTCCTGATCGAGCACGACATGGCGTTGGTTACACGCATCGCACAGCGCATCGCCGTGCTCGACTTCGGCCGCAAAATCGCCGAAGGCACCCCGGACGAAATCAAGCAACATCCCGACGTCATTGCCGCCTATCTCGGCGTGGAGGAAGCGGAACATGCCTAGCAGCGTCGAACTGATCCAGAGCCTGATCAATGGTGTCGGAATCGGCCTTGTCTACGGGCTGGTCGCGATCGGCTTTTCCGTCATCTACAACGCCAGCGGTATCGTCAATTTCGCCCAGGGAGTATTCGTCATGCTGGGCGGCATGTTCGCGCATACGCTGCTGACAACACTCGGAATACCGATCTGGCTGTCCGCTATCGTTAGCACCATCGCAGTGGCCGGCGTCGGCATCCTGGTGCAAATCCTGATCATCACGCCGATGTGGGTGCGCAAGGCTCCCCTCTTCGCGATCATTCTGGCCACGCTCGCCATCCAGTTATTGATCGAACAGATCATCATCATCACGCTCGGCGATCAGCCGCGGACGTTCCCGAGCTTCACTCCCGGCGGGCCCCTCAAGATCGGCGAGATCGCACTCGGCTACCAGTTGTTCTGGATTCTCGGCTGCGGCGCACTGATGGTTTATGCGCTCACGCAGTTCTTTAACCGGACTCGGATGGGCCGGGCGCTACGCGCCTGCTCCCAGAACGCTGAAGCCGCCGCCCTCCTCGGCATTCCGGTCAACCGGATGCTAATGCTGTCCTTCGCTTTGAGCGCCGCGCTCGGCGCCGTCGCCGGCATCCTGATTACGCCGACACAATATACCGCCTATAGCGTCGGCGGCCCGTTCGGCATCAACGGCTTCATCGCCGCGATCATCGGCGGTTTCGGCAGCGCGCCGGCCGCGCTGATCGGCGGAATCGTGCTCGGTGTCGTGCAATCGGGTGCCATCGTGTTCTTCGGCGCAGGTTTCAAGAATGTCGTGGCACTGACGGTTCTGCTGATCGTTCTGCTGTTCTTCCCCAACGGCCTGTTCGGTGGCCTCGCAAAAAAAGCATGAACTTTGAAGGTATAATTTCATGAACGCACTTCTGGTCTACGCGCATCCGGAGCCGACATCCTTCACGGCGGCGATGCGGGACGTCGCAGCGGACACCCTCCGCGACCTCGGCTACACGGTAGAGGTTTCCGATCTCTACGCGGAAGGTTTCAATCCCGTCGCCGGCCGGCACGATTTCCTCACCGTCAACGATCCGGCCCGGTTTCACTACCAAACCGAGCAAGGACTGGCGCACGTCCAGCAAGGTTTCGCGCCCGACCTCGCACGCGAGCAAGCCCGCTTCCTGAAAGCCGACCTGGTAATCTGGCTCTTTCCCATCTGGTGGGGCGGCGTGCCGGCAATCCTCAAAGGATGGTTCGAGCGGGTGCTTGCCTACGGCTTCGCCTATTCCGACGGACGACGCTACGACAAAGGCTTTTTCAAAGACAAGAAGGGCCTGCTGTGCTTCACGACCGGTGGTACGGCCGAGCGGTTCTCCGCCACTGGAGTTTACGGCACGCTCGATCAGGTGCTATGGCCGACGCAGCGGTTAATCCTCGAATATCTCGGCCTGAACGCCCTGCCGCCATTTGTCGCCTACGCCGCGCCGCGCGTCGACGATGCCGGACGAAAGTCATATCTCGATCAATGGAAAACGCGACTGCGGGAGATATCAGCCGAACCGTGAACAAGCGCGGCGCCTCGGCTATTCGTGGGTCGATGGAGTGTTTGTCGCTGGTTTGCGCGCGGTCGCAGCTCCGGTGTTCAATCTGCATGGCGGCATCTAGGCCACATTATCGTTACTCAGCGTCGACCCGACGCTAACTGCCCTGCCGAACGAGCGGTTATATAGGTTGTTAGCTGTAACGCGCGAGGCATCCGTAAATTTGGGTTACGAACCGCCCGAGCGAAATGATGCGCCGATTACGGACTCTGATTAATGTCACGTTTCGTCATCGATTGACGACTTTCATGACATTTTCTGTAGGCCACGCGCTGCTGGTCTAGAAAATCTGACAACAACTCAAACGCTTATCGAAGAATGTCATACTTTGTTGAAAGTATGAGATTCACAAACTACAACGGACATGGGGTGTATTTGTCAGCGGGCGTTGTTAGGAACACGCGCTGGATTTCACGTCCTGCTCCCTCGACGAGCGAGCGCGCCATTGACGGCAGTTCGTTGCAGGCGCGGCCATAATCATCGAGCGCAATTGCATTGGGGCTCTCCGGCGCATCGACGCGCATGACATGGTCCTTACCGACCAAAAGATATGCTTGGCCTAGCGCATTGAGCGATTGCGCGCGCATAGCTGCCCGGATGACGTTCCACCAATGCAGCAAACCGCCCCGAGCCTTCCGGTCGTCTACTTTGAAGGTCGTTTCGCCGCAGCCAAGACTCAGAATTTGGATTTGGCTTCGGTCGACATCGTAGCATGCGAGCGCATCAACAAGCGCGTTCATGATCGGATTGTTCGCCCAAATCCCACCGTCGACCATCAGGTAGCCGTTGTTTGGAAGCGCCTCGAAGAATGTCGGTGCAGCAGCGGTGGACAAAGCGACTCGCACCATGCGTTCGTGACGGTCTCGCTTGTAGTCAAGGTGGTGCGGTGTTTTGAATATCCAAGGCTCGCCATGCCGCCCTTCAAACGAAGGAATGCAGAGCCGCGTGCGCGCTTCACCGAGTGGCGTCTCGCCGAACATGCGCAGGAGTTCATTTTCTAGCGGGCCGCGTGCATAGATGGTTCGGTGGCCTTGCCGCACAAGCCGGACAAGGCGGCCCAGCTGGCTTGTGGGCGGAAAGATTAGCCCGCCACGCTCAAGATACACATCACGGACCTGCGCTGCTGTATGGCCGTGGGCCAGACCGAGCGCGATGATCCCGCCGGTCGACGTGCCGGCAATCATGTCAAAGTGACTCGCGATGGAGCTACCCCCGAGAAATCTTGCCTCGAGCTCGGCGAGCACGGCTGCAGGCAAAATACCACAAATTCCGCCACCATCGATCGACAAAATGCGAAACGGCTTGTCTGAAGGCCACGGTTGTTGAATGCGCCGGGTCTGGATGGTGCCGCCGGACCGGCGTGGTGGGGTGTAGGTCATGTGTCTGCTCATTGTGAAGCGTGATGGGGTTGACCGTGCCGACCACCCCCATGCCATCGGCCTGTGGCAAGCCATCCCTCGTAGCAAGCAAGCCAATCAGCGGCCCAAGGGATCGTGGTCTCGGCAATGAGATCATCATGTGACCACTCGTTAGCGTTCGGGTCGAACAAGCAGAGCGGTGAAAGCGTGATGTCTTTGTAGTCGAAATAGACGTGCGGCAGCGGCGCCTCTTCGAGAGCGTCGAACCGGGGTTCAAGCTGAGGTGACAACACGCGCACGAGCGGAAACAACCGCCAGCGCGCGTTATCTCGACCTGGCGCTGGATGCCCGTACTCGACCGAAACCCGGTACTGTCGCTCAATGCCGACAAGCCCACCGAACCAGACGGCACTGTCGTCCTTCTGCTCGGCGAGGTCGAAGGTACGCCACCGACGCCGCATCGCGCGCACTTGCTCGGCTATGGTCTTCACCACGATCCCCAGGGCGAGCCGTAGAAGGTGTGGCTGCGGGGCTGCGCGGCTGACGGCGTAATAATGGCCGGGGCAGCCGCTGCGATCGGCAGCACCTTACCGGAGGGCGCGATCTTCCGGCTCCCGGTCGCCACAGCTTGCCCGAGGGTGGCCGCGTAGTCGTTGACTGCCGATTGTGCCGGCCCCTCGCCGAACATCACGACGAGGAGATCACGCTTCTGTGGGAGCGTGAGCTGGTCCGACATTATCGCAGCCAACTGGCGCCGGAAGAGTTTCAAATCGTCGATATAGATGCGCTGGGCTTGCGCATTCTCCGGCCAACGGTCGGTGAAGCGGTCATTGTTGCACTTCGGATTGCGCAGATCGATCAGCGTGTTGCTGCGATCGGCGCGCTCCAGCGCTTCCAGGATCACGGCCGCGATGGTGTCGAGTGCATCGGAAATGCTCGAGCCAGGTACCGACGTGTGGCCGGAGAAGCAGGCCATCATCACGGACGGTGGCAGGCGCTGGCCCTTCCGAGAGGCGTAGCGCATGTTGCGGTTGCGTTTGAGCAATTGGAGCGCAACCACGCTTGCGGATTTCCCCGCCTCCGTGCTCGAATGACCCGGCACGGGCTTCACCTCGGCCTCAGCCAAGACGCGCATCTGGTCGAATGCCAAAGCGCGCTTGCGGTACGCTTGCTCGAACAGCAGATCGACCGGCGTGTTGGCGTTGAACCAATCGCAGAATGCCCAGCTGTTCATGGTCAGGTAGCGATGATGGGTGGCGGGCTCGCCGGGCTTCGCGTGAAAGATATGGCTGCGCCGGGGATCGTGCGCATCCAAGAGTTCGGACGGCGTGATGTCGAGGTGCATCCCGTCGGCGTATCGGACGGTGATACAGCGGGTCTGGCGCTCGACCATGCCGTGGTACATCGAGCCGGGAGGGCCATTAATCGCTTCAAAGAGCAGGTCGAGGACCTGCGCCGGCGTCAAGGCGCCATGCAGAAGAAGCTCGGCGACGATGTCGATGTCGAAACCGTCATCGCGACGATGGGACTTGATGGTCGAGCGAATCGCCATCGAGCCTTGCGGATAGAACCAGGTCACCTTGTCGTGGAGCGGACTGTCCGGCCGTTCAGCGTGTTTGCTGACGGCGGCGTAACGGTCGACTGCGAGTTGGTGAAGGCTGGGTGGCAGTTCGATGCGGACGGCAGTTTCGGCGAGAAGAATTTCGCCAACCGGGGCTCCCGGTCCCAACGGTTCAATCAGCAGCTTGTTCATGACAAATTCGCCTCATTGGTAAGGTTTCTGTGTCGGCTCAGGCTACGACTCTTGACGGTCGCCTGGCCGATCCGTAACATTTCTTACCGTTAGAAATATGACCTGTCAATAAACTTACCTGTTTGTGAGGAACTTGTGGACATTTCGACTGGGAAGCTGCGTTGGGGTACCGAGCAACGCCTTGAATTTATTGAGTTTCGGCTATTCTGGGACGGTAGCGTCAATCGCAGCGACATCGCAGACAGGTTCGGGGTTTCGGCACCACAGGCGTCGAACGATCTCGCGCAGTACCGCGAACGGGCACCCGACAACATCGAATACGACGCCAGCGCCAAGCGGTTTGTACCTACGTCGACGTTTCGACCTCGTTTGATGAAGCCAAATGCCGAGCGTTATCTCGCTCAGATGCGCGCGATCTCAGAGAACGTCATTGCTCAGAACGATACATGGTTTGCAGATCTGCCCGAGGTTGGTGTCGTGCCGGTCCCTGAGCGACGAGTTGAGCCAGAGATGTTGAAGCCGCTTCTCAAGGCTGTGCGAGAACAACGTTCGATAGAGGTGGAATACCAGTCACTCAGTGAAGATCGGCCAGCGCCGACATGGCGAGGTATCACTCCACACGCTTTTGGAACGGACGGGCTACGCTGGCACATGCGCGCGTATTGCCATCTTCAACGCGAATGGAAAGACTTTCTGATTTCGCGTTGTTCAAAAATTGGTAGAATGGCCGAACCAGGAGCTGATCCCGCAGGGGACGAAAACTGGTGGAATTATTTCGCTGTGGTTTTGATCCCGAATCCGAAGCTTTCAAAGGCGCAGCGGCAAGCAATTGAACGCGATTATGGAATGAAAGACGGTCGATGCGAACTGCGCGTTCGTCGAGCGATGTTGTATTATCTGGACAAGCGGCTGCGGCTTGACATTGGTCAAGAGCAAGACCGCCCCAAAGAAACGCCGATCGTTGTCGCCAATCGGAAGGAATATGAGGCTGTTCTTAAGAAAGTAAAATACTAACAGCCCAAGAGAGAGGGGGGAATGTGCAGCCAACCTATTTTGCGTCGTTTCTGCTGGGCGGTCAGCGAGGCGATCTCCCCCTTGTATCGGATGCTCTCGAAGTCATCGCAGATTGGATTTTCAATAATCGCTATCGGCCGCTTGATCGACCAGTTGAATGGCCCAATCTCACTGGACCGATTTTATTCCCGAACGGCGAAAAGATTCAGTTGCTAAGACTTACTGATGGAGTAGGAGATTCGCTCCAAGCCTGCGCAATCCGTTACGAGCATCCGGACCCTCAAGGCCGCATATGGCGCACCGACTGCGTCGTCAGCTACTCAGCAGAACACGAGCCGTCGGTTCGCTTTGCCGTAACGGTTTCAGCAGGAGGCGCTTCCGAACGGGAATACGCGATAAGACCACCAACCACACGTCCTCGCATCGTTCGTTCCATGTTGGATAAGTTCGGCGCTCGTGAGCAATACGCGCTGACGCCGAAACATCTCACGATTAAGACTGCAGAAGCGGATACTTTTGCAGCGTTCTTACTCGATCCCGCTCGAACGCTTCCGCTTGTGTTTGTGAGTAGGCGCAATGAAGATGAGGCTATCTTATGTGATCCTGCCGATCTAACAGATAAACTTGTTGGTGCAGCATATGTCTGCGTCGCGGATTCCTCGAACCTCAGCTGGGCATTGACTGGCCACATTAGTAATCGTCTGAACGCATACGACGGGACTATCCGAGTCTATTGGCCAAAGATGACTCTAAATGACGCACCGCACCGCCATAGATGGTGGAACAAGCGCCAACTTCTCGACCATAACCGCAGAATTTCGGATGACTTATTAAGGATAGTAGCAACTGCGTCAGTAACAAGACACGTCTCTGGACTCGTTCGATGGGAGGATGTTGAGCGCGAAAATACGCGCAGGACCATTCAACGCTTGCAAAGCACTGGGGCTGTAGCTGCCGAAATTTCCGACGAGTGGTTCAAACAGTATGATATCGATTTGGCCGCGCTCTCGGAAGCTCGAAAAGAGCGAGACGCGATGTCTGACGCATTACTAGAACGTGACGAAGATGTTCGACGTTGGAAGCAGATGTATCTGCAGGCGCTCCGTAATCAATCTGTGAATATGAACGAGGATACGTTCGAAGAAGTTACGATAGATGATGCAACCGGGGCGATCACGCTTGCAAAAGCTGATTTCGTGGACCGGCTCGAGATTCTAGACGGGCGTATCTCTAAGCAAGCGCTGTTATTTGAAGAGCCTGAGTTACTTTATGCTGCGTTCAAGTGGCTGGCGACTACCTATCGTGACGCCAGATCAGGTGTTCAACGCTGCAGCGACTTGGACACATCGTGCCGCGAAGCATGCCAATTTCACTATAGTGCCCACCAGTCCGATATCACTATGAGCATGTTCCCCGCAGATTATGAGCTAAACTACAATGGCAACAAGATTAAATTGAAAGAACATATCGGCTTTGGAACTAGCACCGAGCCACGTCACACTATTCGATTGGCCTTCGTTTACGACGAAACGACGAACAGAGTAGTCATTGGATATGTCGGACAGCATCAGGCAACGCGAAAATCAAATTAGTGGCAGATCAAGCTAGAGTACTGATTGATAACCAAGTACCGCGACAAACGATTTTTGATTGGGCGCGATGGTATCGGCACGCCAGTAACCCGCGCACAACCGACGTTGGAACCTTGCTAATGGGGACACGTTGTCCTGCCGACTAGTTGGCATATACAGACATGCTTGCGACGAAGCTTCTTGGCGGCGCAAAACAGAGAACTACCCGAAACCGATTGAAGGCCCTTATGTCAAAGAGGGTGAGCGCAATCGGATTTCACGAGCGAAAGTTAGAGCAGTCGATGGCTCAAATCCCTGTGGGCTACTCGGCTAATCTAACGAACTCTATATTTCATGACATTTTCAAGCGCGGAATTCCGTCAGCGATTTCGGGGCTTTCTTCGCCGCCGTAATCAGCGTGTTCGTGTCCCGCAACGGTATCGCTGCCCAACGTCACGCGCGCCGCTTCGTATTGAATGAACTGATGAATTCCCGCGCGCTCGTCAGACCTATACATCAGACAATATAGATAACATGACGTTCTGCGTTACCGGGCTGATTTCATTGATATTTTTGCGCCGCCAAAATCGGTTGCTCTTTGGGAATATCAGAAAATAGCTTGTGCGCGCACACAACATGAGATTTCGAGCGCGCGAGCATGAAGCGGGCGAAGACGCTGCAAGCTGATGAGCTAAAGCTTGTTCTTGCTTACGTCGCCTCTCGCCCGCACGCACTTCGCAATCGCACAATCGTCCAGATCAGCTTTCTATCCGGCATGCGCGCGCATGAGATTGCTTCGCTACGTCTCGGTGACGTGATCGATGATGCTGGCCGCGTACGCGATGAGATCATTCTGTCGCCCGAGCAGACCAAAGGGCGTCGTCCGCGTCGTGTCTTTATCAATGCCCGGCTTCGCAAAGAGCTAACCGCATACGTCAAGGATCAGTTTGCCAACATCGATCCTGTCTTGCCGTTATTCTGTTCACAGAAGCGGCGTGCATTTAACGCCAACACCATGTGTCAGCTGTTTCTCGGAATTTACAAATACTGCGGCATCAAGGGTGCCAGCTCCCATAGCGGTCGGCGCACCTTCATCACCAATCTTGCCAGCAAATCAGTTTCGGTGCGCGTTCTTGCCGAGCTTGCAGGTCACAGTTCCATTACGACCACGCAACGCTACATCGATGTAAACGATCAGCAATTACGAAACGCGGTTGAATTGGCCTAAACGGGGGAATTAATGAGCGCGGAGGATAATTCAAACGCTGTGAATTTAACGCGTGGATTTCGTGTTTTCATTATCCGCGTATTCGAGTTGGTATGCGTCATCAGCATAATTGTATCGTTCATCGTCGGTTTCTTCTTGATGACGATGTATGCCAGATACGGAGCGCTACTCCTCGGTTTTTTCATCTTTGCGCTGACAGTCCTAGGAACAATCATCGCCGTAGGCTTCGCATTTATCCTGCTGGATATCGCAGACAATGTACGTGCGATCGCCAGAATGACCGCAAATGGGAATATCGCGCTCCCGCTGGGCGACACCGCTAACACTCAAGAGCAGCGACCAATCGATTGGGAGCACTCTTTCCGCTCGATCATCTACAAACTGCGGCGCGATGGCTAGCTGTGCCTATCACGCATCGTAGATGCGAGACGATCGCGAATTTATTCGGCTATCGAGAAGCGCATGGGGGACGAGTATGCGTGCAAGATTGGTGTTAGTGGCGATGTTCGCAATGTCGCTCTCGACTGGGACGGCAAACGCCCAGAATTTTCAGAACATCATTGGCGGTCTGATCAATTCGGCAATACAGGCCAACAATCAGGCAGAATGGAGAAAACTGCCCGAGTTGAAGCGTCAATGCCTACTAGCCGCATCACAATCGAACATCCGGTTTCAGCAGGCATTGCAGCAAGGTGCCATATCGCCGCTCGATCCCCGTATCGCCCCGCTCCGTGCGAAATGCGACGAGATTGTTGATCGTCCCATGCGCAAGAATTTCGAATGCACGTTTCAACAGCCCGGTCAGAGTATCACGACCTATTGCGATGAATTCTATGCCCAGAAAGGACAAGACGGCAGCTTGTCGAAATTGAGCACGGAGGAGGTTATTCGGCTTGCGGCGTCTGGCCAGCCAATCTCTACCGCTCAATTCGAGCGACAGGATGCTCTGGCACGTCGCGGGCAAATGGCTACGGCCGGAGTTGTCTCAGCCAAGGTGGTGTCGCCCAGTTTCAATTGCGCGAATGCAAAATCGCAATCCGAACTAGCGATCTGTTCGTCATATCCTTTGTCCGAGCTGGACAGCCGATACGGTGAATACTTCGCGAAATCCCGCGCTTTTGATCGCAAAGGCGAGTTGCGAAAGCAGCTAGTGCCCATCAATAAGCGTCGTCAGGAATGCCAGGGCAATACCGGCTGCATCAAGGAGCAGCTAGAAGCCGGCATTGGTAAGGTCGCTGCGGTTCTCGCGCAGAATGGCGTCTCAGCACCCACGATCGCGGAATTGGACAAAGCCAAAGTGGCCGAAGCTGAGCAGGCACGGAAGGTCATCGCAGAACGTGAACAGGCAGCCCGTGAAACCGCACGTATCGCACGTGAAGCCAAGGAAGCACAGGATACAGCCAAACGTGAGGATGATGAGCGCAGACTGGCCATTGCCCGTGCGGAAGCTGAGAAAGCCAAAGCCGAACGCGAGAAGGCGCAGGCATTAGCTCAGGTTGAAATTGAGAAGGCCAAAGCTGCTGCGCAGGTCGAGGCTGAGAAAGCAAAGGCCAAAGCTGCCGCAGAGGCAGCGCAGGCCAAAGCCGATGCCGATCAAAAGCGCGCTCAAGCTGAAGCCGAACGCGCAAAGGCCGAAGCTGAGAAAGCCAAGATCGCCAAAGAGGAAGAAGATCGGAAGAATAGTTGGAGCGGAAAGATTTCAGGTTGGTTTGGTGGTGGCACACAATCCGACGCTAAGCAGGCTTCGCAATTGCCGGAGAATGGTGCTCAGAAGCACCATCAAGATCAGGAAAGAATACGATTTGAGGAAGTCCGGGCGCATAATAGAGAGAATGTGAAGACACTTTTCTCTTGTGGAATAGAAGCGGCATCGTCCGGCATGTTGCTGCGAAACGGAGGAAATTCAGACGCTGCTAGTGGCGCAGATATGATCGCGAATGGATATCTCAAGGCAGCTAAAGTCCTCGGAAGGAAAGTCGGCTTTAGCGAAGAACAACTCAAATCCGTCGAAGTTGAGGTGACAAAAAGCGTTATTGAAACTGTGAAAACTGACACTCAGGAATTTCAGAGATCTATGGCGCGCAATGTGAGGAGGTGCTTCGAGTTAACAAGCGCGGATAAGGAATTGTCTAAGGCTCAGACCGAAGGCACCAGTGAGGCTATGAAAATCTATCGCGAGAGTAGAAATAGAGAGCAAACAGAAAATCGATATGTCGCGTACATTCAATGCGGTATGAGAGGACAACATCTTTCGATAATGCCCTGCTTTATCGGTTCCAGCCGAGACTCTTGGACCTCTATTGAGATAAGAAACGGCGATAATTATCAAATGTATAAAGGCCCCGATGTGACCGCGCTCGGTCGAGAAACACGCGACGGGGTTAAGCTGGATTTGAAGATTAGATTCTCAATCCGAATGCAGAACGCGAGCGATCGTATGCTGCTGACCCTGAAGGTTGTCGATCCATCGACTGGGAACGTGCTTTTCACAAAATCCGCCGATACCTACGGTGTGATAGGTCTAAACAATGACCAATAAATAATACACCGAAGAAAATTGATGGTGGCTACAGCAGCAAGATCATGCCTGTATCCATTCCACGGATTTCTGCCCACCGAGAGTAACCGCCGTCACTGCTTCATCAACCTTAGCCAGCAATGCAGCCCCATCGTCAGCGGAACTATCAAGGCACAAGCTCACAAGCATCGCATCCAAATACACTCGCGAGAGATAACGCTGGGCGTCGTCACCGCTCATTTTAAATTCCCATATGCTGTCCGCCAACACCTCGAAGAATACCTGCGCTGTCGGCTTCGGGTTAGATGAGATACCGCAGGCGTCGCACAGTTCTTGTCCCAACTCGACGGTCATCTTGAAAACACGATGGCCTATTTCGTCCAGACCAACGATCCTTACGCCATAATTGAACTGGCTGGAGAGTGATTGCTGCCGGCGCATGACCAGCCCGCCCTCGAACGCCGTAATGTGATTGACGAGCAGCATTCGCAACCGTTCAGCTAGCGCTACGCCGACTTGCCCGCCAAAATAGCCTCGGTCGGGCACCATTGATCGTCGCTTATAGAATATGGGAGGAGCTGACGATTCTTCAATTTCGCGCTGAAGCACTGCGATACGCATCCAGCGACCAAAGTTATCAGGGCCGAAATACATAGCCCGGCAAATTTCTTCGATTCCGTCGTTGTCCAGTTCGGTGCGAGCTGACAGAATTGCGTCAGTCACGTTCCTTACGATCTCTAGCGCCTCGTGAAACTCATCGCCATCCCAATATGCGCACAATGCCTTTAGATGTTTCTCGACTTTTCGTTTTGAGGACATGCGCCCTTCTCCTTGCTCACGTCTGCGGTGAGACCTCAGTACGCTCTTGGTATTTATCGAGACATGCGGAGCGCCTCGTCGTCCAGAACGGTGCAAATCATTTCGGTTGCCCATAAGTAGCATCAGAAATTAGCGTGCTGGCGCCGGGCAATTGCGAGTGAATGCCCTCATTTTAACAACAGGAGCGGGTTTACGATGGCCACCAAAACGTATGAAACGAAGATCAAACTTCCGAACGGCACAATCCAAACAGTAACCGTGCAAGCCGACACATCGACCAACGCCCGATGGATGCTGGAAGCTCAGTACGGCAAGGGTTGTCTTCTCTCGTCGCCTTACGAGCTTCGCTGACGGGCGCATCCGATCATCATTCACGGCATATAAATAGAGGGAGAGGAACACCATCAAGCCAACTGTCATGACCGAATTGCTAATCGACCACGTTTACGACGGATTGCTCCATTGGGGGTCATGCGACAGTCGGAGCGATTTTTCCTCACGATGGCTTGGCGCCAATCCGGCTTATTACCGATCAGTCGTTGCCCGTGGAGAGGCAGTAAGCGTTCAGGCGCAGGTCCGTCTCGCAGCCACTCTCAAAACGATCGGTTGGGCATATGCCAAGAGCAAATTCCCATACTTCCAAGCCCGTGGTGCATGGATGCTCAGTCTCTACGGTGAACTGTGGGATGATCTGATTACGCGCGTTTTGGTCGAGGAAGACGAACAACCATCCTGACGTCAAGGAAAGGGGATGAAAGATTCACCCCCTTTATCGTCGTCAGCTTCAAGCAGCCTTCTTACTCTTAAGCTGCACCGCAGTCTTGCTCATATGCCCAATCGCGGCGTCTAGCTCGCCAGCTTCCACGGCTGAGATCACAGTTTCGATCGTCGAAACGAGCTTGTCCTTCTTCCCAACTGCGATAGCAGCCTTACCTTTGTCGAACTCGATCGGACGAGCACCGTAGCGTACGGTCAGCACGACATTTCCGCTTCCATCCATCCTCCACCACGGGCGCACGCGCTTGCGCTGTTCCAGCAAGTTCTTTCCGCCATTCCCGTCCGACACCCATTTCTGCCGGGTAAGCGCGAACGCGGGGTCGTTTGCCAACGAAATCTGCTGGCGCAGCCGTTCGATCAGTTTGTTGCGGCGATGCTGCACGGGATCTGCACCGGACAGCTTGGGTAGTGGGGCAAAAACCAGTGATTTGAGTGCGCTCATCTGAAGCTCCATAAAATTGACCTAGGAGCTAGCACTGCATTCAAAGCACCAAAATTCCTACCGAAATGACGCCAACGCTGTCGCATATTAGCGTCTCGCTGTGTGCTTTCGGAAGGGCATAGATGTAGCGCCAGATTTTCGAAACACGGCGCTACAGTTTGTACCAGCGTCACACGCCAGAATAGCAAGCGCTACAGCGTGTTTTGTTCACGCGCTGCTACTTGGGTAGCGGAGTTACCCATTTTTCGGGGCGTAGGGCGCTGCTTTCAACCGATACGCCCCGGCTGACCCGCAAACGCTCTGCGCTATTTCAGAAGTGCGCAATATTACAGTTTCGCATCGACGAGTGGAAATCCGCGCGTCCTCGCGCGCAGAGATAAATAGACGTGACCGATCTTCAGAATGCAGAATCCGTCAATGAAAGAGACCATGAAAATAAGAACAAAAAACGAAGAAGACACTGATCAGGCAGACAGTCGGTCAAAAGCCGCTCCGATAAGCCGGCGCCGAAGGAAGGCTGCTGTCCGTGGCCGACGCTTCATGCGCAACACGTTTGGCGCAGCAAGTACCTGCTATTCATACAGTCGCGCAGAGAGAGCAGAATGGGCGAGAACAAATGGCGTGGCCTGAACATCGTATCTTCATACGCGACGCAGTACGCGATTGGCTGAGACAAGGTGGTGGTGATCTGCCGGCTACAATGCATTTGCCGCGTCGCGTCCAAGCCGCTTTTGGAAGATTTTGCAGCAATGACGAGATGTCATTGAGTAAAGAGCTGCGCCATTGCTTGAACCGATTTGATCGGAAAGTGCACCGGGCCCAATATCGGCGACATGGTATCAGGGTGTCTCGGCTGGTGGTGCTTGAACATCAGCAGACAGTCGGGTGGCACGCGCATTTGCTCCTGAAATCTCCGCCTGAGCTTGGCGCCTTTCGCACATCCACAATGCTATCATCGCTTTGGCACGAACAGGTTGGCGAATTTGCTACGTGCGATTTCGACGATCGCCTCTACTGGGCTGGCCCGCTGACCGGCGATTACTTCAGCTACGCTACCAAATATCTCGACCGCGGGTCAGAGATAGATTGGAATAATACAGTTCTCTAGTCATCTGAACGCGAGGATACGATGCGAGCCGTCGTTCTGCAGCCTCAGAGTTTACAAGCGACACAAATAGCGTTCCCTTTGGGGAACGTTGTATTGTGAAACATTGGCTAGTTATCAATCACATTAAGATACACTTACAGAACAATCGCTGAAGGATTGTCTAGAATGAGCATGCGTCTAACACGCTAAACATTTTGAAGATGAGAAGATCGAAGAAACGGCGTGAGTGCTTATGTCAGAGCGGAGCGCAAGCGAAGCGTAGACATAAGACGAAACGCTCCACAGCGAAGCTTGTGGCACATCGGTTAGAACGCTGTGTTGAGGTACTCAACTCCATATAGCTAGGCCCTCATTAGCACGCGACTACCGAGCAGGTAGCCACAAACATCACTCCGAATGAGATGATAGGTTGCTCATTATCATCCACAGGGAACTTGTATTGCTCCTAACCATTGAAAATACAAAGTCGAAGCCGATGCCACTTAAAGATCAGATTAAGAACTACGCTAAGAAGCTCGTCGAAGATCGTCCGGAGCCTGCTCTGCTGCGCGGAATGATCCGAACGCGGAAGCCCACCGCTATCATGTTCGCCGACGATGGAATTGTGCCGAATAATCCGCGCTTCCCATTATTGATCTACCGCTCCGCAATAATCGGGGAAAGGCGTTTCGATCTGGCGACTGTCATCGAAGCTTTGTTTGAAGTGAATGGCTGGCGGCGATCCTGGCGCGATACGGTCTACGATTTCGTGCACTATCATTTCCAAATCCATGAGGTTCTAGGCGTTGCGCGTGGTGACGCGAAGATTGAGTGCGGCGGCGTGAAAGGCCGCATCATTGCGGTTAAAGCAGGCGATGTCGTGGTATTGCCTGCTGGTACCGGCCATCGCTTGATCGAGGCGAGCACGAATTTCTTGGTCGTCGGTGCTTATCCGGAACACGGCACTTACGACGAATGTACAGACACCCGTGACCGGCCAGACGCGATCAAACGCATCTCCAAAGTACGTAAACCCGTCAAAGACCCCGTGTATGGAAGCAGCGGCCCGCTCAATCGATTATGGCACCGCTAAAGTCCTATGTCGTGCGTAACGATGGGTGAAATTAGCCAACATCGATGGGCGATTAATGACGATGATCAGAAGCTTCGGTTTCGCAGTTTTGATCGCGCATTCTGTTGGCGGCTACGGATCGCGGGGACTACGTCGCTTTCGGTGACCATTACATTGCTTGCCGCTTCTTGTTTGACCGCTTTGCGGACCTTTGCGGCTGTCCTAAGGGCTACGCGGAGCTCTTCGTTTGGAGCATCTTCATTGAAAAACACCAGTCCTTCGCAATGAGGACACGACCGAGAATAGCCGTCGACCACGCGTCGCGCCTTATCTCTGAACTTAGACTTGCACCGCGGGCAGCGGATTTGAACGCTGTCGTCGATCATTGTGACCGTCGGCTAAGATTTTTCAGTTTGCGATCCGTAGCTTACTGAGGGCCGTGCCGATCGACTCAAACGTGGAGATCAGCTGATTAGCAGACTTGATCTCCGTGAACTTGTCACTTCCGCTCGCGCAATTCTGCAACAGGGTCGATGTGGGATCGCCCCCCGTGTTGACGTGCACAGTGTAGATAATCACTCCGGCCGCCTTAGCGTTCGCGCAAGTGCCTCTGCCGCCTGAAGAAGCATCGTACATGCGCTTGTCGACCGATGTTGAGGTGGCAGATCCATTGCCCCACCAGCGATTTTGAGTGTTCAGCCCATCGGACATTAAAATAATGACGTCGGAATAGATGTAATTTGGGTCCTTCGCGGGCGCGGTCAATGGGCCGCCACCAACAAGCGACTGCCAGGCCCAGACGAGGCCGATCGGCTGATTGGTGCTACCTGCCGGCGCCATGTCGTCGACGAGGTCGTTCAGCTTATTCCAGTCATAGGATAGTCCGAGCATTTGCGCAGGGCATTGAGCGTATTGTTCGGCTGGCCATTTCGAAGATGCGCCAGTCGGCTCAACGACACTTTGGTCATAATTGCCGGAACTGGGCGCGTTCTGATCGCCTCGGTCTGCAACACAACCATTCCATTTTTGATGCTTGATCGATTTATCTTTGGTCCAGCCCGAGCCGTCCCAGCAGTTCGCGGGAGCGGAATACGACCCGCCCGATCGCCACCATGTCTTTTTCGCTGATCGCCTCGCGCAACACCGCGAAGGCCTCCTCGCCGTACTCGCCTTCCGGCATCACGTAATAGGGATCGCCGTAATAGAGCTCGTCGATCTCTGCTTCGGGAACGAACTGCTCGATGCTGATCGCGTGTGTGGTGTCGAGCGCGACAGCCTCAAGCTCTTCAGGTTCAAGGGTGACATACGTGTCCTTGTCCACCTTGTAGCCCTTGATGATTTTGTCGGCTTCGACTGGCTCGCCCGTGCCGGCGTCGACCTTCCGGTAGCTGATCCGGTTCCCGGTCTCGGAATTGATCTGGTTGAAGCTGATCTTTTCGGCGGCGCCGGTGGCCGGGAACAGTTCGATAGGGCACGAAACGAGCGATAACCGCAGGTTCCCCTTCCAATAGGCGCGCGGGGCCATGGGTACTCCTTTACGCAACACACATGATTCGCGACTCAACGCGCCCTGGACGAATCAGTTGCTAAGAGTTGGATGGAACTTTCCATGAGGCGTGGGCATTCCGACCTCGAGGTTGAACGATGCCCCGATATTTTTTCCACGTCCTAGACGGTCAAAAGTACAGCGATCCAAGCGGCATCGAGTTCGCGACCGAAGCTGCGGCCCGCGATCACGCGCTGGCGTACGCTAAAACAATCAGACGCCTTCACCCTGATCCGGGAATGCAAGTCAAAGTCACCGACGAGCAGGGTGCGGAAGTTCTCCGAGTGCGGCTGCAAGCTCAAGCCGAATAGCAATGCATGGGCAGTTAACGGGCGATCCAAGACGGGCGCATGATCATGCTAAACTAGCGGTCCAACAGCGGATGATCCGGGGCCTGCGCTTTGCCAGAATGTTGGTGCGCTGGCCGGGGTGAGTTGAAGGCGTCAAGTTCACAAACGTGCAAAGCCTTTCGATTTTATCGTATTCCGGCGCGCATTGAGCCATCGAAGTTCAGTTGTTGGTAGGGCTGTCATAACTCCGACAGGTCTGCGGGTACCTGACCGTATGCCCGGATCACGATAGCCTCCGAGAACTCTCCAAGGTTCGGATCGCCGTTGCGCTTAAACGCGAGCGCGCCGACGTACTTGGTGTCGCGCGACATCGACGACGCTTTCCACACCGCCGCGTTCTCCGTCGGACACTCCTCAGCCTGACCGGGCGCGATGCCGTCTTCCGCTACCGTGAAAGGTAGCGCGACGTAATACGTGACGCTCATCTCACACCTTTCTCTTCTTCATGGGTTCGACATTCTTCGCGCCTTCGTCCGCGCAGACCTGACCGCAATAGAAAACATCGTCCTTACGGGTGCACGACGTGCGGAACGGCTCTCCGCAGGCGGGGCAAACCGTCGGTGCGCCAGCTTCGAGATAGCGCGAGCTCTTCTCAGTCATCGTTGATCGCTATGGCTTCAGGGCGGTGAACAGGGGGTGGTGCAAAAAACACGCGCATGCGCATGAACCCGCACTTCGGACAGCGAAGAACCTCGTTCATGCGTGCGATCGGAAACCGGTGACCCCTGGTCAGAACCAACGTCAGCATGTCCAGCTGAAAGTGTTCGTCGCAGTACGGCAGCATGCGGGTGCCGCGCTTGGAGGGGCCGAACCAGAGGCAATGAGCCGAACATTTCCATCCGAGCTTCCATGCTTCCCCGAGTGTCTCAATCACGGCTGGACTCTTGCGAAAGCCAAGTTAGAACAAAAGCAGAACATTCAGTCAAGGAGAATGCGTGAAACGGAAAGGGGAACTTACGCCCGACGGATAGGGCTCGCCGCACCAGATCGCGGTCCGCGAGAATGTCACCGGCCGGTTCAATGG
>ERZ778026.2306-NODE-2306-length-20499-cov-8.868959_pt1 | contig 20499 bp, 19 predicted proteins | sample MGYA00375756_ERZ778026 | MGnify/ENA primary metagenome ERZ778026 (study PRJEB29350, sample SAMN05389820) | bioreactor metagenome | isolation source: Ammonium sulfate bioreactor | place: South Africa: University of Cape Town | collected 2014-02-18 ... | reverse complement strand
ACACGCACAGCATCTCACAGCATCTCTGCTACACACGCGCACCATCTCTCTGCTACACTCGATCTTCTTCACGATCGAGTTCGCTCGCGCTCCAGCGCAGTTGGTTGGTTGGTGGAGCCACTGTTCCCAACGACCAACCTCGCTGGTCCCCCGATCGCTCGACGTGATACCAACTCGTCGCCACTGTCGCAAGGACATCATTGCCCAACGACCGATGCAACACCGCAGCTAGCGCGCTGACGCTCGAGACGAGAGAGAGAGAGATATATATCAACCATGTTCGAGTCGCTCGTGTGGGGCATCGTGCAGTCCTACGCACACAAGTATCTCAAGGGCTTTCGAGCCGAGGACCTCAAGATCTCGCTCTGGGCCGGTATGAACCCACTCCAACCTCTCTATCTATCTATCTATCGATCCTACCTATCCATCTCGTTCGTTCCAACTTGAATGAATGAGTCATGTGCCTCAACACGACTCACACACCAATCCAACCTTGAACAAAATATCATGATACTTTCATCTCTCTCTCTCTCTCTCTGTGGATCGTAGGTAATGCTGTGATTCAAAACATTGAACTCAATACCGAGGAACTCGAAGGTCTCAATCTTCCATTTCACATTCGTCGTGGATTGGTTCGTGAACTACGTGTCGTGTTGCCATGGACCAGTCTCTTGTCCGATTCGGTGGTGCTGGAGGTTCACGGCCTCTCGGTACGCATCTACGCTCTCGTGCTCTCGAATCCACCAAACTAACTGACTGGGCAATCGTAGCTTGAGGTCGTGATCAATGATAACTACCAATCGAAACCTTCTCGGCCGACGACGCCAGGTCGAGAGGACATTCCTTCATCGCCTGGGGTCGCGACTCCACCGCCTGCCGCTCCCACGGGATATTCTGCATACCTCGTACAAGCCATCAAAGACAACATCAAGGTCTCTATCCGATCCACCCTTACCATTGCCTTCTCTTCTCCTGTTGCTAATCATTGTGATTGCAGGTCGTCATCACCGATCTGAATGTCTCGCTCAGCGATGCATCCAAGGCACTGCCAGCGTCGTTGCACTTCTCGTTGGGTCGCTTTGAGATTGCACCGACCAAGACTCCGACCAGTGCTGCTCACTTGGTACCAGAGGTCGATCGCGTACTGGATTGGCCTCAAGATATGCATGACTTGGTGAGCTCTCGACGAATCACCATCGAAAACATGGGCTTTCGTATCGAGGAGAAGTGCCTTGCTGGTATGTTGCTCCTGCTGCAATCCATACATGTGCCCTCTCTCACCAAATGCCTCCACAATGGTATATATATATTGTAGATGCTTCACCCGCCTCAGTTGCATTTTCTGACGATGCTCAAAGCCCAACACGAGTGGATGATTGGACCATCATTCCAAACTGTGAGACGCAACCTATCGTTGAAAACATCAACATTGAGACAATCCTCGTGTTAACCAAGGTACTCACAATCTTCTCTCTTTCTCGCTCTCTTGTAAACTCACTAACAAGAGACAATGTAGCATCCAAAACCACAACTGCAATGCTTGCAAATATCGAGCAACACACCCATCAAGGTCATGATACGAGACATTGATATCTTTGCAGTTGTTGCATTGCTGGACCAAATCAAGGCCATTCTGGCTCCTGTAACGGCTCCATCGACCTCGACCTCATCAACAACCTCTCAAAAGTCCATGTCGTCAACTACCTCCACGACGCACACGGACGGTACTGGTGAGTCGTACGTCGGCAATGGCACCATGCAACCAAAGCCATCTCGATCGTCACGAACTCGAGGTAGCGCCTCGGCACTCTCACCGTCGCATACCAACGGCGACGCGACGTCATCATCAGCCCAACAAGATGCAAGCAATATCTCGTGGGCCAAGCGTTATGGCTACTGGCTCATGGGTTACGATCAGCCCTCAACGAATGGCACCTCGAGCACTACATCTTCGACTTCTTCCTCTTCCTCCTTATCGTCATCATCAACCGCCAGGAATGGCATCAAGGATTCCGATTCGCGCGATGAATTCTTTGATTGCATCAGCGATGAAGAAGACGAAGAACAAGAAGATATCGCCATGCCACAAGAGTTGACACTCGAAGAGCGTCAACTATTGGAAGACCTCATTCGCTTGGGTATGTTTTCATCACATAAGAGAAAACTGACCAACACCAACTCACAATTATCGATACTACAGACAATTATGATCGTCAAAAGATGGCTCGTCTCGCAGCATCACACTCGGCATCACGACCAACAGTGAACATTCTCGTACAACTCTCTCGTATTCAAGTTGTACTTACGCAGCACGTCGAATTCCCTCGTTATGCCACTGAAACACTTGCTGGTATCGTATTCTCATTGCCCTCACGCGCTTGCTCCATGCTATCGTAATGCGTTACCCACGATACCTGACATACGTTGATGCACAAAATCTTGTAGTGGTACCTCGACAATTGTTGGGAATTGAACTAGCACGAACAAGTGTATTGGCAGTCATCAAGCATTCACGACGAGAAGCGCGTGTATCAGTCGGTTCGCTTGTTGTCCAAGACCTTTGGACCGAGAATGCACAATTCAGCAACATCTTTGAACCAGTGCTAGGCGCACCAGCGTCTGGCACACCGACTCCACTTGCTTCGGCCAGTGTCGCTTCCTTGTCGTCCATGAGCACAGCCTCCTTGTCATCCATGAGCACATCCTCCTTGTCTGGCAAGAAGAATCCTCATGCACCTCCACGACCACCATTCATTCACGTTCATTACGTTCGCGAGATTCAAGCCTTCCCAGTCATCAACGTAGCGGTCGAGCCACTTCAACTAGCATTCCCACCATACCTCGTCAAGCAATTGGTACTCTTTGCTGAGGCAGCCTCTAGTCGCAAAGCTCCCTCTACTGCAACTACCACTACTACCACCACTGGCGCTTCCTCCTCCTCCACTAGTAGCACCAAATCAGGTGTAGCATCATCAACACCATCACCGAATTCTGGTAATGACACTACACAGCGTCCTCCCGATGTACGACTTTCGGTTCGTCTCGCGAATCCACGGTTCATCTTGTGCAAGAACTGGAGCGATCCCAAGACGCAGATCGCCGTCATCGATATGAGCAGCGTACAAATCACCAACCTCTCATCGACCATGCTGTTCCTCCCTCCGGGCTTGCTCAAGGCCTACTCGATTGCCGTCTCGGACTTTTCGCTCTCGTGGGCACGACTCAACGAATTTCGACTCGACCCTCAACTCTTTACCGTCATTCATCCGTTCTCGCTCGATCTACTCTTCCGAGCATCGGATTCCGGTGTACCTGTGATGGACGACGACTCGGACGACTCGGACGATGACCACCAAGATCATCACAGCAGCAACGATGCCGCTGGTGGCGCTTCGCGACCTCGAGATAGCTTTGTACTCCTCGATTGCCAAGTCGACGAGATTGTAGTATCTCACGAACGCGAGCGTCTGCATGGAATCCTTAACATCTTTGTCAATGTCGCTGACCACATTGCCAAAGGACAAGGCACAAGCAGTTCACCGCTCGCGCAACCTCTCTACGACACGCCCAAGATTCCACTCTTTTGCCATTGGGTCTCGCCATCATGTTCGCACGATCATGGTTCGTCACACGAGGATATGCCACTCGAAACCGGCGACTCGCTCTCGTCGACATCGTCCTTTCGACCGCCGCCCAAGAAGCCCGCTGTCGGCCGCAAGTTCATTCAGTTCAACATTGCTGCGCGATTGGTCTCCATGACGCTGAATGCCTTCAAGAACGGCTCCGAGTTGATGCCATTGGCGCACGTCTCGCTGCAACAACTCAACGTCGGCATCAACATCTACAGCCAACCCAAGAAGCAAAAGGCCGTCATCATGGTCGACGGCACCGTGCAGACGCTGCAAGTAGTCGAAGCCGTCACTGGCAAGGGCCACGTGATCGTCACCTCCAAGCCACTCGAAGCCATACCCGTATCGCCATCACCACACGCTCCTTCGCCTCACGTCTTTCGGCCCATGTGGCCGACAAACTCTTCGGTCGGCGCATCGTATGCAACACCGAGCACTCCCAAGGCACCGGGAGCGGCAGCCAACATGTACGCCTCGACACCATTGATGAGCTCGAATGCCGTCACACCCAGTGTCAACAACTACAGCACGACCACTTCTTCGAGTTACTACCACTCGCCAGCCGTCTCGACGTCGCTTGCTTCGAGCCGTGCACCGATGCAATCCATGTTCGCATTCCCACCCGACTTTCCGTTGCTCCCTCACTCGCCGTCGGTCATGTTGCTGCGGCAGCAAGTCGCTGCATCCATGTCAGTCTCACCGGCACCACAACTGCCTCTCGAGCACGTCGCCGACTTGAGCTTTCTCGATCAAATCGCCACCATCGATGTCCCGACTCCGGGCACGCTCTTGCGGCCGCAACCGCCTGCGTCATCGCAAGTCTCGAGCGGCAACGACGTGCTCTCGTTCCGACTAGTCGAGATGCTCGCCAGTGGTGGCCAGTTGGCAGTGCCAATCGTCAAGGCGCGAGCTGGTGTTCGTTCGTTGCACGTCAACTTTGTGCCCGAAGCATTCGAGGCCATTGGCGAAGCCATGAAGAGTGACCACATTCTTGGCGTTTCGGGCGGTACAGCCAGGCGACTCAAATCGCTCTCGACCGCACAGCTTCGGTGGCAGTACTGCTTCTTCAAGGTCACGGCGGCGCGCAAGAAGCAAATCCTGGCTCAGGCCAAGCGAGCACCAGGAGTAGGAGCTCTGCGATTCGACTCGCTTGCCGAGTGGCGAGACTTTTGCCGTCGACATCCTCAACCTTCTCATTGGCTACGATGGCGTGATCTCTCGTACTACCTCCAATCGGTCCTGAGCAAGTTGCAAGTATCACTCAGTAATGTTGTGGTCTCGATCCCGGGTGCTCCTCCATCGACTGCAACCGCTACCGCCACCACATCCAGTAGCACCGCGGTACCGATATCGAACGAGTACTCGACTATCGACATTGTACTGCCCAAGGCGGCCATTCGTTCAATCAATCAAGACGGCTTGGCCATGGGTACGCTGTTGCTCGACCTCAAAGTCAACCACGCCCAAGTCTACCTCAACCGCTACGCCTCTACGGCCATCATCCCGGCCTCGCCCAACGTACGGCGCTTCAGTACCTCGTCGAATGACGAACAGTACTCGTTCTACCTCGCGCACGATCATCCACATCACCTCTCGGACTCTCATCACGCAGCCATGGCATCGAATGCCGTATGTATCGAACGACATCGCTTCCTCGTCATGAAGGAGCTCGTGGGTCAGTTGACTTCACGCCTCAACCCGACTCCTCGAAGCCCTCTTCTCAAGACCTCGCAACTATGGTTGGGTACGCTTCGAATCGATTTCTCGCTACAGCACGTGGTGGCTCTCATGCAACTCGGCAAGAGTCTTGCTCCCAAGCCTAAGCCCAAGCCCGAGCGCACTCCAGTCGAGCCTACCGATGCACAATCGTCAAGCAGTAACACTACCAACAATGCTCGAAGCACTGTTGATAGCACTCGGCCGATTCGAGCAACGACTCTCATGATCACGACCTTCCGCACCTCGATCCTTGATTCACCAAGCAATCAAGCGGCGCTCGTCATCTCATTCGATAAGCTCGGTCTCGAAGCACTTGGATATCGTTCCTCGCGTGCCATGGTGCAAGTTCAGATCCAAGCTCTTCGGTTCATCGACAAGGCTATCGCTTCGTCATGTGTCCTTGCTCCTGTCGCTGGACTCTCTCGATCAAGAGCCACTGCTACTGCTTCTGGTGGTTTGCAACGATCATCACTCGTAGCTTCACTGCTTGGTACTCCTGTACCAAGTGCTTCAATGTCCTCTTCGTCTTCATCGACTCCTGCTTCGCTATCGTCGACCCTCAGTTTCGATGATGGTGAACCAACGATGGCCATCACTCTGGACTTGAGTGCAACCTCCAAGAACATTTCGTGTACCGTGAACTCGTACCTCTGCATCTTGCATCATCAGCTTGTAAGTACCATCTTGCGACTGGTGACGCACTTCAAGTCGCTCCTGCCACCGCCATCCAAAGCGCCCAAGGCCAAGCGAGTCGTCAGCGCAACTCCCATCAAGAAGAAATCATCGCATGGTGCTCCTCCTCCATCAGTCTCTCTCCGTGTCGGTCTCAACAACTTGACTCTCGCCATTCCCACGACTGGCGAAACCAACAACAAAGCAACGCCAATCACCCTCGTAACAATCGAGCAGTTTGCTGTCGATGGTACCGTTGCTCCGTTAGGCACCGGTAGCTCGTCGGTTGGCATCACGTCACGAGTTAACGTCGCACACGACACGGTGCATCTGAGCGATCCTTTCGCTGGAACGTGCAAGTCAATCCTCGATCCGACCCAACTATCGCTCTCGCTCGAGATCCTGCCACCGCCAGCCACCGACTCGACCGCACAGAGTAGCATCAAGATTCGCGGCTCACTTGATCCTGTGAGATTCTGCCTCACACCAGATGCCGTTGGAATCGCAAAGCGAACGGTGGATTCGTTACGCACTCTTATTGCTACTCATCGTACAAGTGCTGCCCCACCACCACCACCTGCATCGCCATCCATCCACTCGACTATTCATCACGACGAACCCAACGATTCGCTCTTTGACGATGAAGAAGATCATGCAACTTTCGAACAACAACCCATTGCAGACCAGGAGACGCAACAATCACCTCTCGGCAAGCTCGCTGCCAAGGGCATTCAGTCGATCCACGTCGAGCTCAAACTCGAGGAGGCCGCGCTGTTGGTAGCAGCGAGCCAGCACGACGAACCCATCCTGCGATCTCGGCTGCGTGGAGCATTGCTGGCACTCGAGCTCGACTGCCAGACCGAGCAGTACGATCTTCGCGCTGCCGTGTCGAGCATGACCACATCGGCCAAGCTGCAAGGGGGAGAGCATTCGTGCATCGCGATCGCTCGACCACCACTCAGCGGCTCGCGATTCGACGATGACGAAGTGGAAGACCTCGCCACCACGCACTGCCTGGTACTGTCGGTGGCTCCTTCTACTCGATCTCGAACCGACTCGTTGAGTGCCGTTGCAGTGCGCATCGAGGCTGGTGACATGGAGCTCGACACGGCAATGCTGCTCGAGAGCACGGCATCCGTCGTCGGCCTCTTCTTGCCGAGTCTGCGAAACTCACCAACTGTCAGTGATACGTCGTTGCCGTCGGTACTGGTTCGACCTCCTGCGCCTCCTCCTGCGGCGGTGGCCGAGCCTGCGTCGACCACTGAAGAGGCACGCCAAGTGGCAATCGAACTACTGGTGACGGCTCGCTTGTTGGCCTTGCACCACTCTCTCGAACCTTTGGCCGATTCTGAGTCTCTGCGCATCGAGGCCCGCCAAGGCACCGTGTCGTTGCAACTTCTCGTGGCGCGTTCGGCCGCTGCAGTTCGGGTGCCATCTGTATGTGGACAGTGGAGCCTGCCTGCGTTTGGAGTCTATCACGTTCCTCGCAGTGTGAGTCTCTCGTGCGAGAACGATGCCTCTCGAGGTGACACTCGCAACCCAAGCTTCGTCCGTATCTCGGGCTTCGCCGGAGAGTTTGGACAGATTCGCTCACTCGATGCCTTGTTACGTGTGCGACTGGATCTGGTCGACTTGACGGTTCCCTTGGCACAAGTGCATCTTCTCCAGTGCGCTGCGACGCAAGTACAGCGACACATTCGCTCACTCAAGGCCTCACTCAAGCCTGCACCCACTGCCAGCTCTCTTGCCACTGCCTCGACATCAACCAACGACCTGCCTGCGCACATTACACCCTTTGAGGGTCGCGTTGGTCGCACGGGATTGCCGCCGAGCGACAACGAGATTTCGTTCTCGGACTGCGCTACATCACGAGCGAGTGAGCGTGCCGATGGCAGTGCATCGAATGTCTTGAGCTCGTTCGATTGGATCGGCTCGGCGGTACCGGTCACCGAGCGCTGGATGTCGTTCCGCTTCGAGACTCCTCGCTGCTTGCGCCGCATCTCGTGGGAGCAACAGAGTGGCAGCACGTTCCATCGACCCGATGCCATGATACTGCAGTACTACGATGACAATACGCGCCACTACATTGACTTGCACTCGCCGATCGAGGCCAACCCACGCCTCAATCTCTTTTCCTACTCGATCAAGGATCGTGTGGCAGCACGCGAGTGGCGCATTCTGCTCATCAAGCACGAGTCGCCACTTCATTCGTGGCCTCGATTGCGCAACATCACCATCTCGGCCTCGGAACCATCGACTGCTCTCATGTTCCGAACGTCAAGCTCGAACTCGAGCTCGAGTGACGAAGATGACGAAGCGCTCGAGATTGATACCTCGTTGCCATCGCGGGCACCATCGGCAAGCAGGCCAAGCAGCCCACTCAATGTTCCCTTCAGCTTGGGCGTGCAGATTGCGATCGGTCGATTGCAGTTATCACTCGCATCATCGTTGTGCCAGTCGCCGGTCGAAGGCGAGGCTGATCGACTGCTGGGAATCGTGGCCGACGGAAGTACGTGCTCGGTACGCCTCGAGAACCAGCCTGCAACCGAGTCGGTCGCTGCACATCGTACCGTGCAGTCCGAGCTCTCGAGCAACGTGCATCTCGTGTACAATCGCCTCGAGTCTTCAGCCGTAGCATGCGCGGCCTCGATCGAGCCGTTGACGTGTTCGATTCGAGTCAACACGCTCTTTGAGCCCCGAGTGCGCGTGGCTATCGATCTCGCCAAGCAAGCACAGTCTCTCAATGTCCGCGTGACTCGTTCGCTCATCCACGTACTCCAACAGCTGACGGCCGTGCTCAAGCCCGACAAGGCCTCGGCTCTCACGAGTGGCTTCGAGCTGTATGATCTGGCTCGCTTCTACCCGTTCTGCTTCCACAACAACACACGCTTCGAGCTCCAAGTGGTCGAGATGCCGGCCAACAGCATACGCGCCGTCATTGCTCCACGCAGCTCGGCGTGTGTTCGATGGTGCCAACATATTTCCAGTGCCGTTCCAGCGACGCAGTCGCATCAACTGCTGGTGAGATGTGGCTCGAGCTTTGAGCCGTTCCAGATCGATCCGTTCCAAGCAACGAGCAGTATCACACCCGTGCCATTGTATCACAGCGATGGAGGTGGTCGAGCGGACGAGAGCCTGTTCGTCGGTGTGGCACCTGGTGCCACGACCACTGCCTCGAGCGCAACTGCCAGCGACCGCTTCAGTGTCACGCACATTTCGATCTCATCTGCAGTCGTGGTCGCAAACTTGCTGCCGTTCCCGATCGCTGTTCGATGCTCGTGGTCAAACACGGAGGCAGAACTCGACAACCAACAGCAGCAGGAGGAGGAAGAGCAGCAACATCAACAGAACTCATGTGAGTTGCAACTACAAGCTGGTACTCTGGCACCTTCCATGTCGACGACGACGACGGCATTGCGAGTTTCAGCTCGGCCAGTCGTGAGTGATCGACATGCCGTGGTGCAACAAGCGCACGGTGCCATCTGCTCGTTCCCCGGTGCCTTTATTACGACCCGCCGAAGTGGCAGCGGCGCCAATCTCAGTGGAGGAGCGGCAAGCTTGTCGGTCGGTCAACCACCACGACCTCACTCGGCCATCTCGGTGCGGCTGGCAGGATCCGAGCAAAGTGAATGGAGCGTGCCGATGGAGTTGCGCTCGACGCAGCCAGCCATGACGTTGCAGTCTGTCGTGGCTCCCGATGGCTCGCAGGCCTTCTTCTGGCTCGTTGTGACTCCAGCATCGAGCCAGAACCCGCTCACGACCGTGCAGTTGCTGCCGACCTTTACGCTCACGAATCGCTTCGATGTGCCCCTGATGTGGTGCGTCAGCCTGGCCGACAGCGGCAGCAATAGTGTGAGCGGTCGGCTCGAGTGTGACGACACGCAGCCGTTCATGTTCGATCCCAGCGAGCGACTGGAGCTGCGTCTCGCGACGCCGGTGCCTGACGAGCTCACTGCGACGTCGGCAGGCACGCGACCTGAGCCGTTGTGGTCGAGCGACATTGATATGACCAGCATGCAGCGCGTACTGCGCACGAGCATCAGCTCGAGCATCGGTGCTCTGCATCAACCGCTGCAACAGCCGCTGCAGATCGTCGTCAACATTGAGCTACAGACGCGCAACAACACTCGCTCGTTGACCTTGCTGCCCGAGTTCTTGGTACACAACCACACGCAACAACACGTGAGCATCGGTCAGGTGTACGACTCGGGCGTCGCAGACTCGCTGCCTCTCGCTCCGGCGCAGCTACTGCCGTACTCGGTGTACTACAAGGACCGACTGCCGCTGTTGATGGCAGCGCTGCCGTTCACGTCGCTCGCTTCTCGTGACTTTGAGGTCATCGACGCCGTACCGTTGAACCAGATCGGGATGTGGCGCTCTCGGTGCATTGCGCCGGCGCCATCGAACAGTATCCCAAGCGGCGGTACCGAGCAACAACGCAAGTTGCTGCAAGTCAGCAGCTTGTTGGTGTATGTGCGCGAGCGACAACTCGCTGCAAGCTCGGCAGCGGCGTCTGGTACACCGAGTGGAGGAAGCGCGCCGGCTACCTCGGTGGCAATGGCGACACGACGAGCGCTCTCGCTCGGCAACGACCTCGTGGTGTTGCCGTTGTACACCCTCGTGAACCAGACCAAGTTCGAGCTGCACCTCACGACGATCGAACAGTCAGCTCCCGGTGGTGGCTCGGTGCCGTCGATCGCGCTTGCGCCGTCGAGCACCAGCGAGCTCTCGTCGTGGATCACCGACAATGCTGCCTCGCTGGCGACCATTGCGCCGCGACTTCGCGTGCGCATCAACGGCGAGGGCTGGGGCTGGTCGCCACAGAGCGTCGTTCCCCGTGCTGCAGGCGATCGCATCTGGACGCTGAGTTTCCACAACACGTACACGCTCGAGCGTCGGGACTTGCACGTTCGCGTGGTAGCTCGTGGTGACCTCGAGCTCAAGGACGCCGCCGGCAAGGCGAGCAAGCAATCGGCGAGCAGTGGCGATGACAACGATCTGGTGCCGCTGGCGATCATCGTCTCAAGCGCTCGTGCCGTCGGTGCTATCCGCATCACGAACTACTCGCTGAAGCCGCTGCACTTTTGTCGATACGAGCGATTGCACGAGCCGCACACTGTGGCGGCGTGTACGTCGGCTGTTCTCGAGCGACTCTACGAGCCGGACCAAGTAGCATCGTTGAGCGTCGAGCAGGAGCGTGCCTCGTGGCTCGTGTGTCTCAAGCACTCGCTTGGAAGCGCGTGGTCGGAGCCAGTGTTCGTCGGCTCGGCTGGATCGGGTCTGGTGCGGCTGCACGGCGGCGAGACGCTCTCGTACGCAGTGAGTTACAGCGGCGACATGACGGTCGTCACGCTGCGCCGGTACATTGGCCACTTGGCGACGCTGCCGAGTGGCGAGGCCATGTTGCCTCCAGCACTGCCGTCTGATCCAAATGTCGCCGCATCAATGGCGGCCGCCACCTCCACGAGCGGTACCGAGTCAGCCTTATCGGTGCACGTGATTGCCGAGGAGCACACGCCTGCTGCTCGCAGTCGAATCCCAGAGATTGACATCAATGTGCCGAAGCTCTCGGTGCTCGTGTACCACACGGCGAACACGAGCGGCGACGAGTTGCTGTGCTTGCGGCTGCAAGATGTGCGCCTGAGCGTCAGCCCCGAACGAGGCGGCGGCGTGTACATTAGCCAGCACATTGGCAAGGTGACGGTCACGACGGCGCTCGAACACGCGACCGAGCCGACGCTGCTTTCGATCGGCGGCACGGCGGCGTACGCGGGACAGGCGCCGTTGGCGGCCCTCGATGCTGCCATCACGCTGCCAGTGCCATGGAACCGGCATGTGCGCAAGCTCAACCTCACGCTGGCGCCGATTGTCATCCGTCTCGATGGCGGCACGTTGCACTCGCTCGGCTCGACGCTCCCGTCGTTGTTTGGTCGCAGTACCGCTGCTGCGCAAGCGACGGCACCTGGTCCATTGGCGACTGCGGCCGCAACGGCAGTGGTGACGATGCAACGAGCTCCTCGTGTGCGAGACCGTCGAGTGCAGGCTGCGGGCTTGAGCCATTTCAAGTCGGCACAGCAGCTGCTGGCGCTGAGCTCGCCTGCTGCACAGATGGTGTACGTCGACAACATGGTGCTCGCAGGCATCTCGGCCTCGTTCACCATGTTGCAGCCCAAGCGAGCGATCAAGATTGCGTTGCCGAACGTGTCCGATATGCGAATCGACCTGAGCCCCATCATGTCGCGCGAGGCGCAGGCTCCACAGTCGCTTGCGAGTATCCGCAAGCAGCTCGTGCAGCAGTACAAGCGCGACGTCATGTGGCAGTCACTGCGCATCCTGGGTGCGGTCGAGCTCTTTGGCAACCCCACGCGCTTCCTGTCGGTACTCTCAAGCACGTTCTCGACGCTGGTGTCGCGCTCAAGCAGCGCGCTCTCGGCTGGAGATGCGTTCGGTGTCGGTCGGTCGCTCATGTTCGCGGTGGCGTCGATCACCGACGAGGCGCTTCACTCGGCATCGAGTGCCTCGGCATCTCTCGCGCAGATGCTCGAACCACAGCAAACGCCAGCTGATACCCAGGAGCCCAGCTCCTCAGTACCCAAACGAGAGGCATCTCCTGCTCCATCTCGAAGCAGCAGTGGAGGAGGTAGTATCGCAAGTGCGAGTGCCATTGTGAGTAGTGGCGGATTCTTTGGTGGATTGTTCTCGTCGGCCGCCAGCCCCAAGAGCTCGTTCTTTAGCTGGACGCTACAGCCGGTCAAGGCCACGCTCGACTTGCAGACGCAAGCTCTCGAGACAATGCGCAGCTGGATCTCGACGAACGCCGCGCCAAGTGCCGCTGATACCGCTGCGAGAGACGATGACAATGCACAACGCAATGGCAGTAGTAGCTCGAGCAACACCGAATCGTGGGTGCGCAGATACTCGGACGCTGAGCCACAAGTTCCCTCGACCGTGGTGCCAGCGGTACCGGAGGACGTGTTGTTGCAGCTGCACCTCGGAGAGCGATGCGAGTTCTTTACGTTGGCGGTCGAGGTTCGCTCACACGTGTGTTCGGTCGACTCGTGGGTGCTGCTGACGAACCGAGCGTTGTTGCTGCTGTGCATCACGCCGATCGCCACCGATCGCAACATCTCGCGCATCTCGTTGTTCGACATGACGGCGGTCGAGACGAACGAGGACGAGCCGACGGTCGTGCGGTTGTGGTACTATCCGCAACGCGCATCGTCCTCGTCGCCATCGTTATCGAATGCCTCGGTACTGTCGCCACGATTGCCGGCCGATACAACGAAGCGAGAGGTAGTGTTGCGTTGTCCCGATCGAGCAGTCAGTGGAGCACTGGTTACGATGCTCGCAGCCAAGTACGAGTACTTTGTAGGCCGACCGTTGTTACGCTCTCACAAGGCGCAAGAGCCATTGGCTCGATTGCTCCTTCAATTGTAGTAGTAGAAGTAGTAGAAGTTGAGATAGTGATAGTAGTAGTTCTTTCGTATGCATATTGTGGTGTATTGGATTGAGGTACATTGAATGAATGAAGCATTAACACAACTGACAGGAGGATTACAAGCGAGTGAGCAAGTGAGATGGCACTCACAATTGCTCAAAGATCAAGAACAAGAGCTCGTTGGGCAACAACGAGACGGGCGAGGTCGCGAGCGAGCGAATCATCGTCATTGTGACGACGACGTTGCGTACTCGCTTGGGAGCATGGCAATGTCGATCGGGAGCCCACACGAAGCGACTCGGCAGCCAGGCCCTGGCGTTGAGTACCAGCACTTGTGTACCGAACGAGATGGCGAGGAGATCGCGACGGTCGTCGAACGCCAGACCGAGCGGTTGTGTCTCGAATGGCCTCAACACTGAGATGCAGCGACCTTCGGGCGTGAAGGCCCGGACGGCTTGGCAGTCGACGGCGAGTATGTTACCGTGCTGGTCGACGCACAGTCCGCCATCCAGGCTAAAGAAATAGCGATCCCATCCGTCCTCGTTGCTGCGCACGAACAGGAGCGAACCATCGTCTGCCGACAGTATCTGCAAGCGATTGTTCCTCGTGTCGGTAACGATGAGTCGATCTCGAACCTCATCGATCGCGATCGTGGTCGGTAAATCCCAGAGGTCTGGCATGAAGCCATACGAGCCGACCGCGAACAAGAACGAGAGATCCTTCAACGACAGGAACTGCAAGCGATTGTTGCCCGCATCAACGACGATCACTCGCTGGCGGCGATAGTCGATCGCGATGCCGCGAGGATGGTGGAACTGGCGCTCTCGCGAACCGTGCTTGCCGACCGACAAGAGGTGCGAGTAGGTGCGCAGCGACCAGACTTGCACGCGATGGTTGTTGGTGTCAGAGACCAAGATGCGCTCGTGTTCGTGATCGATCGCAATGCCTCGAGGCTGGAGGAACTGGCCCTTCTCGGTACCGAACGAGCCGAACTTGGTGACGAACGATCCATCATCAGACGAGAACACTTGCACGCGATCGTTGCAAGAATCAGCGACGAACAAGAGGCCCTGCTCCTTGTCGAACGCCAGACCATTCGCGACACCCGGCTGCCCACTCGGCGTGATCCTGGTGGAGCTGCATTTCTGCTTGCTGCCGATCGTGAACTTGATCCGTGGCGCCTTGATGATGGGCTTCGCCGTCTTGGAGCTCATGGCGAAAGGTTGGTTTCTCCAGGGAGTGGAGAGGTGGTGGATGGAGTGGTTGTAGGAAGGCGAGGAGAGAGCGAATGGCCTGGAGGAAGCGCCAGAGAGCGACGACGTTAGCGGGAGGAAGCGGAATTGTTCGTTCCGTTGATAAGTCATTCATTCTGATGTACAAGTTGTTTACTATGCATGTAGATAATCGCGATGAGACTGATCTCATCATTAAAAGTGTCTCACTGCTGCAACATCTGTGAATGACGATGACGATGACGATTGCAGCCTACTTTGAAGTCGAAGAAGGAAGGAAGGAGAGGGAGGTAGAGAGTTTACAGGCTCAGTACGACATCTTCAGAGTACAAGCGAATGCACGAGTCGACGTGCACCAAAAATCGCGACACCTTGCGGTCCATGCCCTTGAAGAACTCGAACGGGTCGAAGCGCACCTTGGGGAACCGCCGCAGGTAAGGATAGTACAGGTTGTGTTGGAAGACCGGGAAGAGTTCGTCGACCTTCATGCGCTTCTCGAGCTGTGCGCTCAGCCATTGCGATGGATCGGGATTGTCGGTCGAGAGCTCGCGCAGTCGAGTGATGGTCGAGTTGCGGAAGCGGCAAATCTTCTTGCATTGATACGGCGATACGTGTAATGTCGTTCGTCCGAAACTGCAGTGATTGACGAGTGAGCTTCAAGCAAGCAAGCAAGCAAGACCACGAGCGGGTGAACATACTCTTTCCAAGGATCGGGGCCACACAGCAGATCGAGACATGTCTGTCGTCCTGTCGGACCGTGATTGAACGCAAGGCCACTATCCCAGTTGATCAGTCGCCGATGCGAATCCAAGACCCAGTTGTGATTGCGATGCCGATCGTGGTCATCAACGAGATAATCAAACACAATCTGATCGCTGATATCGCCCGATGCGTTGAGCACTCGTAGCCGCTGTGGATACGTGTCAGTATCACCGAATCAAGGGCCTGCTGCCAGTCGAATGCATTCGTTGCACGTACGGCCTTGGTCTCAGGGAATGTGAGAGCCTGATAGACATCGAGCGATGGCGGAGAGATTGTGATGTTACGCAGCCAGCCTTGCAGCATCACCTCGGTAGTGTCGTCTGCAAAGCTCCAAATAAACCTGTCGTCGAACGAATGAATGAATGAATGAATGAATTGGATTGATGGCAATGATAGTAGATTGCAAAGTAGAGAGGCATGCAGTAGTTGTGTACCGAGTCTTCCAGTTGGAATTGTCATTTGCGAGTGCGGTCTGGATCAAGTAGCTCGGGATCTTGCGACCAACGGTCGGAGGCTTTCGATTGAACCTGAGCAGTCGATCGATATGATACGTTGCAATCTCTGACCATCCCTATTAACACGCACACAACCCGATGCCATTCATCCAATCAATACACAACGATTGGCCTGAATTGATTGCATTGAGAAGGAGAATTGCTCGAACCTGAATGACTCGATCGGCTCGCTTAGGTTCAAAGGTATCACTCAAATCAGCATTCCTACGCGATTGCACATGAATGGATTCGATGGATCAGCATCGATCTCTTCCTCATGAACGAGCTGCCACCAAGTAGACTCGAGCAGAGGTCCTTCTCCTCCTCATGCTCGTTCTTGTGGTCCTGATATTGAAGTTCATACAGTACAGGTGTCGTTGGCCATTCGGTATCGAACATCAAAGGTATCGACACGGGCTTGAGCGCCACCAAGTAGCTCTTGATCGATCGACGCTTCTTTTTCTTGTTGTTGTTGGAGCTACTACTACCATCCCGTTGCTTGTTGTTCTTGATGTTCTTGTTGTTCTGAGCAGATCGTCGTTGTCGTTGTCGTTCGAGCTTGTTGACATCATCATGGTCGAGCCCATCCATCTCACGAGCCTCATCGTCGATATCAATGTCTTGATCGAGTGCCAATGCATCCTCATGCTCCTCGACATCCTCGCGATGCTCCTCTTGAGCCTCGTCGTCCTCGTCGCCTTCCTCTTGTTCGATCGAGAGCGAGATCTGGAACTTGTCCGCGAGTCCAGCCTGAAAGACTCGTATGCTGCGTATCTGCCCGAACCGCATCGCTCGCTCCCATTGAGCCGCCTCGACCAGATCATCGCATCGTGCCAGTTGCTACACGCATATTCCATCCCATACGACCATCAATAGGCGCTTGGATCGAGCGAGTGGTCGACGCTGCTCTGCCTACCTGCACGTCTCCGAGAGGCAGCGACGTGACGCTCGGGCGCAGCAGCAACTCGTTGGCCTCCCACTCTTGGTACGAGCTCTTGGACGATAGCAACACCATAAAGTAGAACACCACGGCACCCGTGAGTAGGATACCGAACAATGCCAGCCGCATGGGCGGCGGCGGTGCCATGATATCGCAGCGAGAGAGCGATCGAGCGAGCGAGAGATGCAGCAGCGACGAGGGAACGAAAACAATGACGACAGCCGATCTCTGAGGAGCTTCTCTATTGTAGTAGTGTTTGAGATTTGTTGTTTAGTAGGGAGATTGCCTGAGGAGGAAATGTGCCAGCGGACGACGAAACCCAACCAGCGAGTCTCTGCGGTTGGCCCTCGCGACCTTGCGAATGAGCCGTGCGCGTTGGCGTTGCTTGCTCTGGGAAGGTTGTATCGGAGAGGGTCCGTGGTAAAGTCGAGGACGATCTCCTTCTTGCCTTCCAGCGAGAGTGCGAGAGAGTGGCGCGAGGTAGCGTGCGGTGTAGCTTACTCTGTATATTGGTGTGTCTCACAGCGACGCCAACCAGTCGCCCAGATTGGCGGCGGCGGCGGCGAAAGAGGTGGAGAGATGGAGAGGAGGGCGCCATGTGTGGTGGCAGTGAAGCTGGTGTGGTGGTAGTGATGGATGTGCTCTTCTTATGCCGTCACCGCGCCCGTGGCGTCGGGGTTCTTTTGCAGGATGACCACGCCTTCGAGGAAGCTCGACAGCGGAATATCTGAGCGATCACAATCAAACCAGCAAGCAGAGTGAGTAACGAATCAAGAGCCACACAAACACACCCGAGCTCAGTTATTCCCGTACACTCATCGGTAGCAAGCTCAGCTCGTTCATTGTTTCCCAGCAACACTGGTGTCGTGTGTGTCTGGAAGCCGGTGATGGTCTTGGGTCGACCAGCTTGACCGACGGTATCGACAGCCTGACCGACGCGAACGCTCACTGGCAGCGGCTCGAGGTTCTCATCGACCGTGAGCAGCATGCGAGGCACCATGGCCACGACGATGCTGTACAGCAGATAGTGGTACTGGCCATGTATCACTGGAGAGAGAGAGATGAGTAAGATTCACTAATCCAGTCACTCAGGCAAGTCACGCTGAGACGTACGGTTCTTCAAGTCCAATGCAGCGTGAAGGACGATCAACAAGCCAGCGACGGCCGTGTGCGACAGCAAGAGGTTGTGAGCGTGGTAGGGGTTGAGGGTCAGGGTGCCTTTGCCGAGGTGGAGGAGGCCCTGTGCGATGCGGACGATGAAGAGCTGGTTGGCCTCCTTGCTGTAGTAGGCCGAGAGCTGGCGCAGCAACTGCGCGATGCGCGAGTTGTTGGTGCCGGCGCCAATGAGACCGAGGCCCAAGATGGCGCCCTGCGCGACGTCGGCGTCCGAGTCGTGCGAGAGCTTGCTCAGCGTGTCCATGACGGTGAGGCGCGGGTTGGAGACCGACAGCAAGCCGAGCGCCAGCGGCACGGCGCGGCGGATGACCGGCTCGCCGTACTGCAGCAGGTGGTCGAAGGTGCGCAGCGACATCTCGGCGCCAATCTCCTCGGCCATGGCGATGAGCGCAATGCCGATGACGGCCACGCCCTGGAACTCGTTGTCGGTTTCGAGATGAGCGCCGCACGCATGGAGCAGCTTCTGGATCTTGAGCACGTTGCCGGTGCCGGCGTACGCGCACGTCTCGACCGTGTTGATACCGTACTGGCGCGTAGGCTCGTGCGTGAGGGTCGACAAAATTTGCAACGTTACATCAGCATCTCCTTGCTTGCCTATTGAGAGTACGCCGAGGCCAGGTGTGAGTTCAGTGGTAGATTGATGAGAGAGAGAGAGAGTGCGAAAGAGCAGAACATACCAAAGTACAGCAATCCAAGGCCAAGCGACAAGAAACGCGTATGGGTGCTCGTGAGCGTGGTGCCCTCTTTGATTTGCAAGATGCTCAAAATCGATCCGGCAATCTCATCGTTGCCGGTGCCGATGAAGATCAGACCGAGCGCGAGCGCCAAGAAGCCGAGCACATCCATGTCCTCCTCGGCCTCGTCGAGCATCGGACCCAACAGCTCCTGGCGGATATCCTCGTGCGCCTTACCGGCGTACGCATAGCCCAAGCCCAAGATGGCACCGATCTTGACAGCCTGTCCACAGAGAGACAGAGAGAATTGGTGAGTATTGATATGTTAGAGTGAGAGCGAGTGAGAGTGGGGAGATACCTTGTTCTTGGACGTGACGTGATCGCGGAGCAAGGCCAAGGCAGGATCGTATTCGCTGTGTACGCCCGAGCAAAAGATGCCAATACCGAGCAGCGCACCTCCAGGAATCCACTCGTCGTCGATGCTCGTGAAGGGGTCCATCTTGCCAGGGCCCTCGTCGACATCGCCGAGGTAGATCATGCCGAGCGACGCGGCGGCGCTCATCTTGCCCTGGTCCTTGTGCTTGTGCAACCACGAGCGATTCGGGTCGGTCATCAGACGATCGGTCTGGAAGCCAGCGTTGACAAAGGCGTTGACAAAGGTGCTGGCAAGGTTCTGCTTGGCTGAGTCGTGTGCAAGGTTCGTTGCTGTACATTGATCGTTCAGCGTGAGTAAACTAGGGAGAGATGAAAGCGAGATGGAGGATGAGGAGGAAGTTCTACGATACCGAAACGAGAGTCGAGCAAGTGGGTCTTGTAAATATCCTCGGGCAACTTGGGCTCGAGCACATCGAGGTCCTTGGCGAGCAACAAAAAGTGCTTGCTCGAGCGCGTGTTGCCGATGAGGTCCAACAGCTCGGGCTCCTCCTCGGGCACGGTGAACACGTGCTGTCGACCGAGCATCAGAGCGAGCTGCTTCTTGACGGCACCCTCGGCGCCCTGGTAGATCTTTGAGATCTCCTCGAGGTCGTTCAACTTCATGGCGACCACGAGGGCGTCGGTGAGCTTGCCGACCTGCAGGTAGATGCGCAGCACGATGCGCAGAATCTCCTTGTCCTCGGGCTCGGGAGCATAGTTGGAGTTGCTCAGCAGATAGAGACACACGCGGTTGTAGTTGCTAAGGTCGGTGTAGTTCAGGATCTTGTCGAGCTGCTCGACTTCGAGCAAGAGATCGCATGCCTCAGGCTCGCCGTTGTGGCTCATGTTGAATGGAATGATCTGGTGACCAGCAAGAGAGCATGAGTGAGAGAGTTCTGCATGCCCAGAAGGATCACGCGAGCGAGCAGACGTACAGCATCGACCATCACCATGATGTCATCGACAGGAAGGTTCTCAGACTGACGATGCGCAAACTCGTCGGCGATCTCACCAGCAAGGTTTCTAATCAAACGCACGAATGAATGAGCAACGAGTCACTAGCTGCGAGGTACGAGCCAGCGCAAGCCTACCGGACGTATTCGTGGCCCCACTCGAGGAACGAGTGGATGTTGCCTTGGATCTTGAACTTGAGACTCTCGCGCGAGCCCTCGGCCGCCATGCTCATGGCCAGCACCGACAAGAGATCAGCGAGAGCGCGCTTGTTGTCGCCTTCAGCGAGCGTCTCGTAGAACTGCTTGAGCACGGTGTAGTGCGGACGGAGGAACTTGAGCGTGAGCGGAATCGATGTCATCGAGCTGCACGTGGTGGCGATCATCCAGCAAGCAAGC
>ERZ778026.2299-NODE-2299-length-20542-cov-95.779079_pt1 | contig 20542 bp, 15 predicted proteins | sample MGYA00375756_ERZ778026 | MGnify/ENA primary metagenome ERZ778026 (study PRJEB29350, sample SAMN05389820) | bioreactor metagenome | isolation source: Ammonium sulfate bioreactor | place: South Africa: University of Cape Town | collected 2014-02-18 ... | reverse complement strand
ACAAGTTCAACCACAACGACAGAAACTACGACGACTACTACGACGACAACAACAACTGAAACATCAACAACTACCACAACATCGACTACAACAGCTTCGACAACAACGACAACAACGACAACAAGTACTAGTACAGCTACCACTACAACGACGACTACAACAGCGACTACGACTAGCACGACAACGACACGAACCACAACGACTACAAGTATGAAAATCTCATTGCTAGTTTAAGTATTATTGATTTCATATTGTATTTTTTAGCTACAAGAACTACTACCAGTAAGTTATTTCTATCAAATGAAAGATTTCGTTTATTTTAAACTTTCTTCTTTATCACTTGTAGCTACTAGAACAACTTCAGCTACCACATGTAAGTGAATTCTCTGTGAATTTTCTTTCTATACCAATTATTTTTATAGCAACGGGGTGCTCATCACGACTATCAAGTACATTATCGTTGTCAGCTAAGACTAACTTGAGTTGGACGCGATATTCATATAATTTTACGGCTACTCGAGTTGGGCATGTGCTATTCTTCGGAATATTTATGGAAAAGAATATTTATATCCTTTTGGATGATGTTTCTGTTGTTTTAAGTAATGATACATCATATGAGCTGTTGAACAATCCAAGTTTCGAAGATTCATCATCATCTCCAACAAATTGGAAATTTTGGTGTCAAAGTCGATGCAATTCCGGTAGCCCAGGCGACATAGTTAACACATATTGTCGAACTGGTAGATGCTACAAAGGACTATGCAGGAAAACTGATGGTTCGTCTAGTTCGTCAAGAGCTGAATATCTTGTCCAAGAATTTCCAACAATAATAGGACGAAGATATATTGTCTCATTTTGGTTTCAACGAGTACGTATGAATAATAATGCCGAAGATGCTCTATTTTTTTCTGGTGTCAGGTAATAATTTCAAATGGCTTCAAAGAGACATGAACTTATGAATTATTTTATATTTTTGTGTGATTTTGGATTAACCTATTAGTTATATTCACTAAAAAAAGTTTTGTGTTTAATATAAATTTCGGCGCCTAGAGTTTTCTGTAATTTCGATCTAAGAAATATTGAATAAGTATGCATGGGCTGTTGTTATTCTTCTTCTCGTAGACATGTTCCGACTGAAAATCATGAATTACGTGTTGCATTATTCGGTCTCGACAATTCCGGTAAAACATCATTTGTACATTGTTTAAAAACATTGAATCAAATAACCGAACCAAGAACATTTGTTTCAACGCACGGCGTGATTGCTATTAGTATTCATTTGAATATGCAAACAAATATCGATCTACTTTTATTTGATTGTGGTGGTTGTAAACATCAACGACATATTTGGCCGCATTTATTTAATAATTCTGATGTTCTACTGTTTATGGTTGATAGTCATGATAGGACATGTTTAAGCGATGCTAAAGAGGCACTTTTTGATCTATTAACTGATGAAAATTTAGTAGATAAACCATTACTTATTGTTTTTACTAAGTCAGATAAACAGAAAATTATTAATCTTCTCGAACTTGAACGAGAATTAGATCTGTTATTTATAAAAGTAAATCGAAATAAATAATTTATCTAATAATGATTTCATTTTTTGATAAATTTAGGATCGTCCTGTTCATAAAGTTTTATTTTCATCCGTAACATCAGATGGTTTCACTTCAATTCTATCCTGGTTAACTTATTTTAATGATCGTAAATTAAATGGAAGAGAATTGAATATCATCAATTATCCATCTACACTTTCCGATAAATATAAAATACCTTCGTCATTAAATCTTTGTAAAAACATTGAATCAGATATTTCGACCAAAACTACAAACAATTATTCAATATTAGATCGATTAAAATTGAAACTATTCTAACGCGAAAGATACGTTTTATGTTTATTAACAAAAATCAAATAGATACAAATAAATTGAAATCTTAAACGAACAGTACTATTATATTGTTGGAATAAGAGAAAATGGTTGATCTGTATGTTCCCATCGAGTTCCATTATATTCAGCAACAAAGAAAGCTAATGGCGGATAGGCAGCTACAGTACGATAGAATGTTTCTGTATTAGGTCGTAGACCATTAATTGCACTTGTTAAAGCAAGTAGACCAGGTGCGTGTGTAACAATGAGTATTGTTCCACCTCGAGGAGCATATCGATCGATAATACCTCGCATAACTTGAACAGATCGTTCGAAATAATCATCTAACGATTCAGGTACTGTGAGTTTACCGATCAGTGGTTTATAATCCTGATAGAGATTGAATCCATTGTCTGTTAATTCTTTTTTTGTCATGAAACTTTCGATTATTTTATAATTAAGATGAGGACATTCGAATAAACCTGGTTCGATACGTATTGGAGCTTGTTCAGAACGTTCCATACCTGATAGAACAGAATGAGCTGTTTGAACACATCGAATAGCTATCGAACATAAACATAAATCAGCAACTAAATTATGATCTATCATTGTTCGGCCAACATAACGAGCATTCTTTAGACCACGTACTAAATTATATCAGATATGTTGATTTCAAGATCGACAAAGAAAACAAACCTGTTAATGGCGGATCGAATTCATATGCTTGATCAACACGTCGTTTTGGCAATGAAATCGGTAGATTTGCATCAAATGATTTGTATGTATTCGTACGAAAAGCTTTGCTAAACCAATCAGCGCCCAATGCTTGATTTGCTCGTTCACTATGACGCATAAAAATTAACTTAAACGGTCGATTTGTACTAGTTGATGAAAATACTCGTTCATGTCTTGGTATTGTCGATAGTTGAGCTGTATTACGTGTACCATGATTTTCCGTCGTAGGAGATCGTGCATGAACACGTCGACTAAGACGTATATGTCGTCGACGTGTATCACCACTTGAATCTTCATCGATTTCTCTTTCATTATGTTGTCGATCTTGACCCGATGACGAAGGAATAGTTAATTGAGTACGATGTGGTACAGGTGGTAATTGCATTGATGGTTTGTTATTCGATCGTTTAGGAGATAATCGTGGTGAAACAAAATGTTCATAACCATGACCAATCTTATGACGAGGTGTTACTTTGCCTGTTCCTATTGCTCCATCTGTATCGTATCCTGCATCTAAACTTCGATGAGTTGATAATATTTGTGAAACAGGAGGCATGCCCAATGTTGATCGATGACTATAATCAGTTGTTGTAATTATTGGTGTTGAATAGAGAGATTGTTGATTTGCACCATGATGTTGACCATGATCGGATATTTTTCTTGAAAGTGATTGCGTGGCTGTTAAACGATTGAAATTATTCGTAGTGCTAACATCACTATTCATCAGATTCAATTCATGTTGCATTTGATCGGTCAAATTATCTATTATAGTTCCTTTTTTTTTCTATGACTATTAGTATTGGTAATGCGTTTGATTTATATCAAAATAAAATGACAATGATTTGTTTTGCTCTTCGATTTACCTTCGCCATATACGCTTTTTTTTGCGATCTATATTCTATCATCGTTACACATCAATGATTTATTTAGTCGTCGTTATCAGAGGCTAAGAATAATCGTAAACAAGAAAATTCTCTTTACTTTACTAACAGATTAGCCTTCGTTGTGTCTTTTATTAATCATTTGTCGAAAGCTAATTCTTAACTCGTTAGTCAATAATTAAATATAAAAGTTATTGTTTGTTTTTTTTTGTTTATTTTATCTTAATTTTAATGTTTTTGTGTATTCTTCAATCACGTGTATGTATTCGTCTTCGCCCTCGAGTCGACTATACGTACAATGACTCAGTTAAATCATCATTAATTGTATTTTCGTATTTTATATAGTCACGCTTTTGTCGGTTTGTTTTTCATGAACAATAAATAATATTATGTTTATCAGTATGCATATGCGATCTACAAGGTTAATAGACGACAGATGAGAGAATTGTCAAATTGTTGTTAACGAACACTTTCTGTAGATAATTAGTTAGTGATAACACAGTAGGAGATGATATTCCAGAATTTACTATCTTTATTCTGAAACGAATAAAGGACGACGTTTTCAGCTTGAGGATATCATAACTGTTTTTTATTATGGGATTGGAAGGTCGTCGTTTGGTTATGTTTTTATCTCCTGAAGATTTTCATTTTGAAAATCTACGAATCGAAATCATCTTAATATTGCTTATTATAGTTTTTATTCTTGTCACAATTGTACTCATATGTGACCGGTGTGAAAATCGATTATGTTGCCGTAACTCAGCAAAATATACTGATGATGAAGCAATAGTCTAGTAAATCATCTTCTAGATTCAATATTTTGATTGTTTAGTAAATAATAACTGACTGATTTGTGATACTTTTATGTTTATCTCTCTATTTTCTTTTTGGCAAAGATAAATGTTCTGGTATAATACATGCATGGAGTTATCTCATCATCTTGTCTCTCCTTGTTTCTTCTAATTGACTGTTTTTTTTCTTGAGCGAGAGAGAAATGATCGATTTCTTTTGCTCTGTAAGAGGGGAAAGAGGAAGGAACACATTTCGATTAATATTCAATCATGTAGAATAATGTTACGCAAATATTCTTGTTTAGTTATTATTATTCAAATTGTTCTTTTATTTATTAATCAGAGTCAAACGATTCAAAATTTTGAATTTGAATCAGAAATTGGCTCGACAATAACATTACCACCATGTTTTTCAATCACACGATCATCGACTACAAAAAATGAACATACAGTAAAGAAAATATTTCATTAAAACGAAGAAAAAACACTCTTTCGTATTTAGACGATGTTATTCAAATCTGATTCAGGCGAATTAATAAGTATGAATGGGAAATTAGTTTCAAATAATCCACGTTTCGACATTCAAAACTCGTATTCATCAAATTTAATGATACAATCAGTTGAATTGTCCGATGAAGGTCAATACGAATGTCGTACTGATGAAACAATACAATACATTGCTCAACTAACTGTTATTAATTGTAATTTATATTTAAAAGAATTCAATGATATTGAATTTTGTTTTGTTTGCTTAGCATCGACTATTCATTTAACTGTCTTAGAAGGTACAAATTTAACATTACAATGTGCTGAAGATGGCATGTGGATTATCGAAGAAAGTCATCGCGGAGGACCTGTTCGTATGTTATTGATTCTATTGAATTCTGTTTTATTTCTTTCGAGTTCTTCGTAGGTACACAATATACCAATGAATTAGAATTAACAAATATTCAACGAAATGATGATCGTTTCCGAACAATTACATGTTCGACACGGAATGGACATGAAAGAAGAAAATATCTCGTTGATGTTCGACGTAAGAAATGTTAAGTTGTTAATTCGAGAAGATCTGTTTTGTTTCTCAAATTAGATAAACCGACAGTTCAATTGTTGATGTTAACAAAACATAGTTTGATATGTATAATATGTGCTCGTCCATTGCCACAGCGTATTGAATGGTGGCGGAATAGACAAAAGGAACGTGATGATCATATTCATCAAACAAACATTAATCAATCATGCATCGTTCAACAATTCACTCTTTCTTCAGTATACGCATTCATTAATCAAATTCTGACAAATTTTTCTTACGTTTTGTTTTTTAGAAAAAAGATTTTGAACAAACAATTGTTTGTGAAGCAGAAAATGTCTATGGAATAGAACGTGCTAGTATACAACTAAATAACAGTATGACAAGAAAACTATCGATAAATGTTATTTTATTTGTATCATATAGATAACACAATCATGAACGATCATTTACGATCGACAAAAAATCTGTTATTAGCACCCAATGCACATTCATCAACAGAAACAACACCGATATTTAGTGTGAATATATCGAGCCTGTGTTCTCGAACTATTTCATTCTCAAGGACAATATTTTTTTGCATGATCTTTGTTCGACTTTTTTTTCTCTAATACTTAATGTTTAATATTAACACACGAGAGAGAAAGAGCGCAAAATAATTATGAAAATCTATCTTCTTACAAATATATGAAGTTATTTCACAACATATTTACACTTGATAAACTGCTGAAATCTCGACCCTTTATCGAGAATATTCTTGTTCTTTATTCATTTTGTCTCTATGAGGCAATAAATGAGTGACTCATCGTATATTATAATTCTGATTCATTGTATACAAAAATACGCATATAAAAAGACCAAACATTTTCACATTACATTTCATTCGCAATGCTTCGTATTTTACCAATACCATTACCAGGTCCACGACCTACAAATCCTCCAGAGAAAGACGCTTTCGTTCCATTGAAACGAGTGAGCGTCGACGCTACAGTTCGATCATTTGCTGCTGACGTCACCATTACACAAGTATTTCGAAATGATGAAACAAAATCTATTGAAGCGGTTTATTGTTTTCCCATCGAAGAACAAGCTGCAGTTTATTCATTCACAGCTCGAATCGATGATCGAGAAATTGTTGCACAATTAAAAGAAAAAAAAGAAGCACAAAAAGAATATAGTGATGCTTTACAACAAGGACATGGAGCTTATCTTTTGGAACAAGATGAAAAATCTCAAGATAATTTTATTATTAACGTTGGTGCTTTACCACCATCGAAAGAATGTACAATCATCATTTCATATGTTACCGAATTAGAATTTATTCAAGGATCAACCATTCGATTTGTTGTTCCAACAACTATTGCACCTCGATATAATCCAGATAAAAGTGGTATTTCAGGAGTAGCTGGTACAACATCAAAATATATTCAATCAACTCCATATACAATCGATTTTCGTTGTCGAGTTGATAAATTAGGTCGATCAGCTGATGAATATATAACTCGTGTTAATTCACCTTCTCATCCAATTCAAGTTGATTTTTCACAACAAGATGCTTATACAATTACATTCTCTCAACAAAATACTCATTTAGATCGAGATATTCTCCTTAACATTGAATTAGCTAGTAAACGAACAAATACAATAGTTGCAGTTGAACCAGGTGCAGTGATGGCTTCATTTACTCCCACAGAAGAAGAATGTCGACAAGGATCATCAGTTGAACAAACAAATGAATTTATTTTTGTCGTCGATTGTAGTGGTTCAATGAGAGATGAAAATAAAATTGGTTTAGCTCGTCAAGCAATGCTAGTTTTTCATAAAAGTTTACCAGTCGATTGTCAATTTAATATAATTCGATTTGGATCTCAATATAAGAGTTTATTTCCACAAATTACTGCTGTTTACAACGAAGAAAATGCTCGAAAAGCAGAAGAACTCATTAAAGGAATGCAAGCTGATTTAGGTGGAACTGAATTGATGCAACCATTGAAATGGATTGAAGAAAATGCTCCCAATCAAGGTCGTGCTCGTCAAATATTTCTTTTAACCGATGGTGAAATATCGAATGTGAGTCAAGTTCTTGATTTATGTCGTTCAATGGCAACATCAACTCGAATCTTTTCATTTGGTCTTGGTGCTTCACCAAGTCGATCATTAGTTAAAGGTCTTGCTCGATCGACGAATGGTCGATTTGTTTTTATTCCACCAAATTCAAGTGTCGATACTTATGTTGGTGAACAATTACAAAAAGCACTTCAACCTTGTCTTACTAATGTTCAAGTCAAATGGAATCTTGGTGTTTCAGTTGAACATGCTCCCAAACAAACACCACCTGTCTATGCTAATGATCGATTGATTGTTTATGGATTAACGAATGATCGAACAACATCATTTAATCATAATTCTTCAGTTGAACTTGTTGTGGAAAGTGGTGATCATCGTTCATTAGGTGTTGCTCAAGTTAATCAAATTCCTTCTGTTGCTGAAAATCAAACTATTGCTCGGTTAGCTGCAAAAGCACTTATCCTCGAATTACAACATGAAAAACTGCCGTTAACTACGAAGAAACAAAAAGTCGGTTCGACTCAAGCTCGATTTCAAAATTTATCAACAACGACGACTGATGTTGAGAAAATGGAAGTTGACAGTAATACGAATGAACAAACAAGAAAACAACATATCATTGATTTATCATTGAAATATAATATCTTGAGTCCACATACTGCTTTTGTTGGTATTGAAAAGCGAACAAATGGAAGTAATGCTGATATGGTTTTACGTGAAGTACCAATCGAAATTTCAGCTGATGATCAACATCTTCTTAATCGACGACAACCGATGATGTTTGCTGCTCATAGCGGTGGCGGTTTTGGAGGTGGTCGTGGTGCCAGTTTTGGAGTTCGTTCTATGGCACTCAATTGTAAACGCGCTGTGCCATCTTCAGTGTCTATGAGTTGTGCTCAGCCGCTTGAATCCGTATTATGTCAGGACGAACTGTCCTCACGACTTAGTCACTTGCGAGATTCAGATAGCATACATGTACAAGAAGAAAAACGATCAAGTAATACTTCTTCAGATAATGATACATGGCCATCATCCGATCAAGAAATCGTTCGTTATTTAATTAACAAACAAAAATTTGATGGTCTTTGGAATGTCGATGATACCATCGTTAAAAATCTTACTGGAAAATCTCTTTCTACTTTTCAATCAACAAACAGAAATGTTAATGATCAAATCTTAACTTCTCTTATTATTCTTCTTCAATTGGAAGGTAGATTTAGTCAATTCTCATCATTATGGCATGGTGTTGTCCAGAAAGCACGCAAACGTATCAACGATTTACTGAAGAAAGATTCAATTGATTATGATCAATTAGCAGAAAACATTCGTAAACAATTTTAAATAGTTTTCTCTTTTCTTTGTAAGAAGAGTGTTAGTTGACAAATTAACTTCGTTATTTGAATAAAATTGATCTGCGTTTCTCTTTTTCTGTAATTTTCCGATGAGAATGAATAGTTTTTATTAATCTTTGTCATATTGCTTATTGTGAATTAAGAAAATAAACTTTTAAATAAAAAAACGAAGTAATATTTTGTCTTTCTTCATTGTATGTCATAATGGTTGTTATGAAAGCGTGGTGTGTTTAGTGGTGAAATGTAAAATTTTGATTAATATCATCTACATAAATGAGATGGCTGTCTATCTTTGTTTTAACGAGTGATTTGCTTTTTATAATTATAATATTTATAATCTGTATCGGTTTGGTTATACAAAATCATATAAACGTGAAAGAAGTTTTGTGACAGATAAATTTCAGTGTCTTGCTTATTTTTATTATAGATTTCGATTTCGAAAAAGACAGAAAAAGACTTTTCTTTTACATGCAAGTGAATTTCATTATAAGTATAGTTACTTAGAAATACAATATAGCACTAGTTTAAATGTCGTCATCCCACTCTAGAACATAATCAGTTGGAATGCTCTCGATGTCGGGATAAAATTGGTGGTCGTACTCTTTTAAGTCTGTCATATCTCGAGATGAATAATGTTGAATTACGGCCTTGCGAACAGCCATCCAGGCACGTCGTTGTTCTGGTGGCGGGTTGGAATCATTTCGGTAATCACCTTTTTCTGATTTCGATTCCAAATCATCAAACCAGTCTGGTTGACGTTCCATGTAATAATTTCTTTTTGGTGTAAATACTTCTTCTCCAATATACACGTCCCATGTAAGCCAATTTTGATAGCATAAAGATAATGATGGTTCGTTGGTACCACGAATTATCCATCCAAAAAATGCTGAAGCCAAGTGACGTGTACTATTATGGTTTTTATGATCAATATCAGTATTATCACATTTGCATCCGCAACCTGGACATCTTGCTTGACAGCCGAGACGTGCTTTGATTAAATTGATGGCTGTTTCTCTTGCTACAGTTTTAAGTTGATTTTGATTTTTACGAATATTTTCGTATATATCATCTCGATCCAGTAATAACTTTTTGAAGCTTTCTTTAAATTGTTCGGGATTTTTTATTTTTGCCGATATACCAATCAAAGGTGATAACTGAAAATCGGGTATGAGTTTTCTTATGTTTTCAACAATCTTTTGATAAACGTGGTAAATATTTTCACAGGAATGATTTTCTACAGTATCAACAGCTTTAGAAACACATTCACTAACATTCCGTTGTAATAAAAGTATTTGATTTTCGATAATCGTTTCTCGACTTGTATTGATTTTACTTAATGCTATTTCTTGATAATAACGGTTGATATCAATAATATATTTCATAATATTGTTCGCATTTGGTGGATCAGAACCCATACTGTCATCGTAAGCATTAGTTGCAATTTTATCCGGATTGATTGCACTATTGTTAGTTATTTGTTCTCGTACATTAGTAGTGAGAATATTTTTATAGATTCTGATTAATTCCTGGACAATTTGTTTTTTCAAATCGTTTTTAAACTTAAGACCTTGTTCAGAGGAATCTTTAATCATTAAAAACTGTTGTTTTATATTTTCTTTCCATTCTATTAATTCATCTAATTTGTTATTTAACTCATTGTTTTGATGAAGAGCTATTTGACTTGCTTGTTCAATTAAAATTCGAAACGCGATCAATAAAAGATCTCTTATTAATTGTGCTTTATTTAATTCATTCCAATATTTTTGTATAGGTGATGTTTGTGATCTAACTGCATTATCGATGTATTGTATTAAATCGACTACTAATTTCGGATCATTGTAAGATAATTTAACTGTTGATAACATGGTCATTATATCTTTATTTAGTTGCGGTATAACATGTTCTATTATACTTGATAATATTATTCGATTACTTTCTTTATTTTCTGGATGAATAAACCAAAGCAGACTCTTATTTAGTTGTTTCCATAGACTATCCGTAAAAAAATTCTTGATTTTATTCACAAACTTCGATTGTTTTCGTTCAGTTAAATATGTTCGTATTGATTTAAATACGTCATCTAATTTTGAGCATTTATCGTAATAAGTATCGGGAACAAGTATTGAACAAAATTTATAAATATCATATTTATCGGATGTTGTTACTTTTGTTCTAACTAAGCCATTGTAAATACTTAGTATTGTTTCGGTGATATCTTGTTCAGATTTTTGTAATAAATCTAAATTATTTTTAAATTCTTGATACAATGTATTGTATTCAGCATCAAGTTTAGTATTTAACTCATCAATATCAACAGTTGTTTGTGTTTGCCTGTCGAAATATGTTTTCGCAACATTTAATAAACGTTTTTGTACTTGTAATGCCGCTTTTTTTTCACAAATCGCATAAGCATCTTGTTCAAATTGTTGTTTTAATAAATGTTGTGTATAACGGATCGATGATTCAATATTTTTTTGTATATTAGATTTTAGAGAGGCATAACATTTTTGTTGTGTACATTGTTCGTATTCTTTAATTCCGTCTTCAATAAATTTACAAGTTAAAGTATCTAATTGATCAAAACCATTTTGAATAAACCTTTTCATATCAACATTAGAATTCAACTGAATATCATTGATTTCATTATCCATTAATTCTTCTGTTGTTTTTTTCTCATTTGATAATAAATCCTTTATCAATTTTCCACCTTTTTGTAATAAACTGAGCGATTGTTTTTGCATAATTTCTTTCGCGATAGATTTTAATTCATTGTTTAATTGTAATTCAGCTAATGATTTACATTCCAATAAACCCAAACCTAAATCATCGATTGTTTTCCAGTTACCCGAGAGTTTGTTATACAAAATGTCAATGGTTTTTAAACCGAGTTCTTGTTTTGAACAACATTGTTGTAATTCACGAAAAGCAATTGCTCTCAAATCATTTATTTTATAAGCAAATATTTGATTTCTCCATCGTTGTAGAATATTTAAATCTTTATTCACGTCTTCACTGAATGCTGATGGTAATAAAATAATATTTTCTTGTTTCATATCTAGTTCGTCATCAATTGATACTTTTAAAAAACTTGCTGACTTTTCTAAATTATCTTTGAATCGGTTTAACTGTTCACGAAATGTATATGTAGCTGTATCGCGTATGGTTTGATCACGTAAGATAAAAAATAATTTTGGTTTGAGTGGTGATGATTGAATTTGTGATTTGGCATATAATGACATACCCATTAGTCCTTCTAACGTTGAATTCAGTTCACCTTTATGATTAATCAAAACTAAATGAGATGTTAATACTGCCATTGTAACCATTTGATTATCAAAAATCGATCCACTTTCTTCAAGTGACATTAAACCTTCTGTATCCAAAATAATAATTGTCAAGTTTTTATAATAAACTACACCTGAAATTTCAAAGGTCGATATTAGTTATTCTGATGTCAAATAAACATACCTAGATACATGCCAATTGTACAACGTCCAGCACTAGTTCGAAAATTACAACCAAACATTGAATTTAATAATGATGATTTAGCAGATGATTGTTCACCAATAACTGTTAAAGTAACAATTGAACTATTTTCCTTGATTTGTAAATTACCTAAAACCATTTTCATGAGACGTGATTCACAAATCAATGGTCTCGATCTTAATATATGTAAACCAAAACCTTTATTAACCAACTTGGCGATATTTTTTGCCGCTTTAACAAATTCATTTCCATACCGATCAAGTACTGTTGGTCGTTTATCATAGAGATAATCGTATAACGCAAACAATTCATCACATAAAAGTCCAATAGTCAGATCGGCATTAGCTAATTTTTTATCGATCTTTTGCAATTGTAAATTTAATTGTTCATCTTCTTCGCGCAACTTTTTAAGAGTATTCAGAGTTTTCACATCAACTTTTTCTTTCAAATCATTTTTCTTCTGAATAAACTTTTCTTGTTCTGTTAGTTTCTTCTGATGAAGAGTTTTTTTCGATCTGATGTTATCTCTTTCTTCTTTGATTCGAGGAATATATTTTAAACGCCATTTTTCCAAATAAATTTCGGTTATCAATACATCAATATATGTTTGATTATTAAATAAATCCAAAATAAATTCGGAATATTTTGTAAAACCGTGTTGTGAATTTTGTTTGCGTTCTATTTCTTTTACATGTTTATCAATAAATTCAACATTGGATGAATCATTCATAATATTACTTAATTTTTTTTGTTTCATCGTATTAATTTCGGATTGATAATAACTGATTGGTGTTAAAGTTTTTAAATTTTCTGTGTGATCGGTTAATAATTCAAACAAATCTTCGAGTTTATTTTCAATTTCAAATTTTAAAGATTTACGTTCGATTATTATTTGTTTCTGATTTGAATTTTGTTGTTCAAGATCAAGGTAAAGTTCTTGAATTGAAAAACATGATCGAAATAATTGCTCACGAACTTTCTTCTCAATACCATCGATTGATTCAAAAAATTGATCTTTTAATTTTGTAAGACAACGTTTTTGTTTAAGATCGCTTAAATCTCTCATTTTCGATAATATTGGAGCCGACAACCAATACGCATTTGACCATTTTTTCTCTGAATAATAATTTTGGAAACGATTCACTAATTGTTGCGTTTTGTCTTCTTTTTCAAAGTTTCCATCAAATATAACTACAACCGTTGGTACATTTGATGAATAAGATGAATAGGTCATAACTTTATTTAAAAAGTCATTATTTGATTGATCTGATTGATCAGGTAGATCTTTTTCTGTCACATAGACTATTTGTAATGCTGCATAAGTTTGAATAGCTTGTACTAGTAAAGAGTTTTTTTCGTCAATTGTCCCATGAACATCAAAAATTACGCAAGAATTGTCTTTTGTATTCCCAAACAACACATCAATACATGAAGCACGATATTTTTTATCGCCATCGGTGAATAATGATTCTTTGCGTTTGTCATTGAAAATAAATGGTAACAAACTCGTTTTACCTAATCCAACGGTTTTGTCACTACCGAATTGCAGGATCAAACGATCATCAGTTAAACATAGCACCTCCATTAAACAATTGAAATTGATTTTATAATTCGGAGCAGCATTTTGTCGATCCCAAACATAATATGCGAATGGTATTGGTAAGTCGTTCTTTTTAATAAAATTTATAAGAAAACGTTGACTATCATTTGACATACTTTCAATTGTCATTGTTAACAAAATACGTGTAGTTATTATATCAACGATATCTTCTAATTTATTAGCTGTGTTTCCATCAGCTATCTGATCTTTGAGGTCTATGCATTTGGCCAATACTTCACGTACATCGTATAAAGAATGATAACGCTTCAAACTGTCAATAACATATGGTGTTAAACTTTTGTTTTTATTGACAAGTTCAATTAAGTTTTCAGCTGTGAGTGGCTCATCAATAATATTGTTAAATGATCCATCTAATTTGTTATCAATGCCTTCATGAAAACCTTGAAATACTTTAAACAAGATTGACAATAATTCGTTTTCATCTGCATCAAAGCACGACTGATCAACAGCGTACTGTTTAAATACATTGTTTTGGCTTAGAAGATTTTTTAAATCAATAGTGTTTGAAGAACATGATACCGTATCTATATAGAGACATTAATTAGTACAAAATATAGTCCCAATTATATTTTATGAAACAAAACCAACGTTCACTAGTACTTTACCTGTTTCTTCTAGTTGTGATTGTCCAAGCAAATCTGTTTCGTCATTAAGGATTTCTAGCTTGCCAAGTTCAATACCCATGATGATAATAAATTAAGTCTTCCTCTTTTAAGAAAGTACAATAAACAATAAACTTTTCTATAACATAAGAATCATCTCATTATAAATGTGATGAGTTTCGAAACAAGCACCTACTATCGAAGAAAATAATGTAATTCAATACACAAATAAACAACAAACAATGAAAACGACCCGGTATATATATGATCTTTCACAACTTAATGTAAAAACATTAAGTTGGAGAAAAACTGCAGGATAAAAGAGACAAACTATTGTAAGTACTTAATACAAGCAAAATATTTCTACCTCGATAAAATATGAGCCATGCCATACACCATGCTTTATTGACATAACTCTTGTTACCTCTTTCTTTTCTCACAGTAAAGCAATACCTGACTGATTCATCACCTGCGTTCTAATAAATAATCTTGACTCATTGTGGACAAAGCGCAACGTATATAAAAAGGCCAAACATTTTCACATTAAGTTACATTCACACAAATCTTTTTTCTCATATATTAAATTCACAATGCTTCGTATTTTACCAATGCCAATGCCAGGTCCACGACCTACAAATCCTCCAGAAACAGAAGCTTTCGTTCCATTGAAACGAGTGAGCGTCGACGCTACAATTCGATCATTTGCTGCTGACGTCACCATTACACAAGTATTTCGAAATGATGAAACAAAATCTATTGAAGCGGTTTATTGTTTTCCCATCGAAGAACAAGCTGCAGTTTATTCATTCACAGCTCGAATCGATGATCGAGAAATTGTTGCACAATTAAAAGAAAAAAAAGAAGCACAAAAAGAATATAGTGATGCTTTACAACAAGGACATGGAGCTTATCTTTTGGAACAAGATGAAAAATCTCAAGATAATTTTATTATTAACGTTGGTGCTTTACCACCATCGAAAGAATGTACAATCATCATTTCATATGTTACCGAATTAGAATTTATTCAAGGATCAACCATTCGATTTGTTGTTCCAACAACTATTGCACCTCGATATAATCCAGATAAAAGTGGTATTTCAGGAGTAGCTGGTACAACATCAAAATATATTCAATCAACTCCATATACAATCGATTTTCGTTGTCGAGTTGATAAATTAGGTCGATCAGCTGATGAATATATAACTCGTGTTAATTCACCTTCTCATCCAATTCAAGTTGATTTTTCACAACAAGATGCTTATACAATTACATTCTCTCAACAAAATACTCATTTAGATCGAGATATTCTCCTTAACATTGAATTAGCTAGTAAACGAACAAATACAATAGTTGCAGTTGAACCAGGTGCAGTGATGGCTTCATTTACTCCCACAGAAGAAGAATGTCGACAAGGATCATCAGTTGAACAAACAAATGAATTTATTTTTGTCGTCGATTGTAGTGGTTCAATGAGAGATGAAAATAAAATTGGTTTAGCTCGTCAAGCAATGCTAGTTTTTCATAAAAGTTTACCAGTCGATTGTCAATTTAATATAATTCGATTTGGATCTCAATATAAGAGTTTATTTCCACAAATTACTGCTGTTTACAACGAAGAAAATGCTCGAAAAGCAGAAGAACTCATTAAAGGAATGCAAGCTGATTTAGGTGGAACTGAATTGATGCAACCATTGAAATGGATTGAAGAAAATGCTCCCAATCAAGGTCGTGCTCGTCAAATATTTCTTTTAACCGATGGTGAAATATCGAATGTGAGTCAAGTTCTTGATTTATGTCGTTCAATGGCAACATCAACTCGAATCTTTTCATTTGGTCTTGGTGCTTCACCAAGTCGATCATTAGTTAAAGGTCTTGCTCGATCGACGAATGGTCGATTTGTTTTTATTCCACCAAATTCAAGTGTCGATACTTATGTTGGTGAACAATTACAAAAAGCACTTCAACCTTGTCTTACTAATGTTCAAGTCAAATGGAATCTTGGTGTTTCAGTTGAACATGCTCCCAAACAAACACCACCTGTCTATGCTAATGATCGATTGATTGTTTATGGATTAACGAATGATCGAACAACATCATTTAATCATAATTCTTCAGTTGAACTTGTTGTGGAAAGTGGTGATCATCGTTCATTAGGTGTTGCTCAAGTTAATCAAATTCCTTCTGTTGCTGAAAATCAAACTATTGCTCGGTTAGCTGCAAAAGCACTTATCCTCGAATTACAACATGAAAAACTGCCGTTAACTACGAAGAAACAAAAAGTCGGTTCGACTCAAGCTCGATTTCAAAATTTATCAACAACGACGACTGATGTTGAGAAAATGGAAGTTGACAGTAATACGAATGAACAAACAAGAAAACAACATATCATTGATTTATCATTGAAATATAATATCTTGAGTCCACATACTGCTTTTGTTGGTATTGAAAAGCGAACAAATGGAAGTAATGCTGATATGGTTTTACGTGAAGTACCAATCGAAATTTCAGCTGATGATCAACATCTTCTTAATCGACGACAACCGATGATGTTTGCTGCTCCTAGCGGTGCCGGTTTTCGAGGTGGTCGTGGTCGTGGTTTTCGTAATACTGATGGACTTGCACATAATCTGCGACGCCCCCAAATGATGTATGATGCGAGATCCTTTGCAGCTGAATCAATGTCGATGGATAGTTTGAATTACACTCCAAAGTCTGCTCGATTAACTATGGGCACTGAATCCAAGGAGCGAGAACGCAACAGTGTTCGCATGCGACAGAAAATGGATGTGTCACGAGTACAATCGTGTTTAGATGATGAGGTGGAAGAACAATCTACTACAATGGTTTCACGTATTGATACATGGCCATCATCCGATCAAGAAATCGTTCGTTATTTAATTAACAAACAAAAATTTGATGGTCTTTGGAATGTCGATGATACCATCGTTAAAAATCTTACTGGAAAATCTCTTTCTACTTTTCAATCAACAAACAGAAATGTTAATGATCAAATCTTAACTTCTCTTATTATTCTTCTTCAATTGGAAGGTAGATTTAGTCAATTCTCATCATTATGGCATGGTGTTGTCCAGAAAGCACGCAAACGTATCAATGATTTACTTAAAAAAGATTCAGTTGATTATGATCAATTAGCGGAGAACATTCGTAAACAATTTTAAACCATATTTTTGTTTTCTTGTTTGATTCTAACCGTGTGATTTAGTCTTTTTATGTTTTTTTTTCAGAAAATTTAATGAGAATATATAGTATATACAGAAATTACAGTTGAAGAACAAATAATTATAATACAAATTGACATGTTCATGCTCGATATATTTGCTTCATAATAGGTTTCTATCGAAGGATATTGAAATAATAATTTTACAGTTGATTGATAATCATTTGATAATGTTTTGTTTTTTAAAATTCATTAAAACTGGAGAAACTACATAAATTATTTAAGAAATATTCCTTAGAAAAATATAGAAAAAAGTAGAATATAAAAGAGTTAATGATATTTCAAAATGTTCATTTACTATTGTACTTCTCAAAGTAACAATAACTTGTAGTGTCGTCATAAAAGTTTGTTTCATAGATATTGAAAATGTTTGTAAGTCATTTATTTCATAAATGGTTACTTTTATCACTCGTCGAACGTTTATCAAGTGAGTTTTTCGAATAGATTTTCTCGTCAGTAGTTGTTTTCATTCTAGGCATATCATTTCATCGACCAAATTTCTGTCCAAATTCACAATGGCAGTCAACAGCAACAACATTTGCAGATATCAATATAGTTGGCACTCATCCTTGGGGAATTTTTATTACTAAAGATAATACTGTTTACACTCTCAATACAGATAGTAGTTATGTCGGCGTATGGCCATCGGGAAGTACATCTCCTGCAAGATATATTTCTGGTAATTTGCAATATCCATACAGTTTATTCGTTTCGGATAGCAATGATGTTTATATTGATAATGGCTACTCAAATTTACAAGTTGATAGACGATCGCCCAATTCAACTAATAGTACCGCAGCGATGTTTGTCTGTGAAGCATGTTATGGTCTTTTTATTGATATTAATGATAATATTTACTGTTCAATGTATAACGCACATAAAGTTGTTTCACGATCCTTAAAAAGTCGTTTAAATGTTTTCAATGTTGTTGCTGGAACAGGTAGTAGTGGATATACAGCAACTACTTTGTATGGTCCTAATGGTATATTTGTCGATACCAATTTGGATTTGTATGTTGCTGATTATGGAAATAGTCGAATTCAAAAGTTTGCTACTGGTCAACTCAGTGCAACAACAATCAATACGGGTCCAATTGTTCTCAATGGTCCAATTGGAGTTCTACTTGATGCTAATGGATATTTATACATAGCAGACGATTATAATCATCGTATTATTGGTTCTGATCAAAATGGTTTCCGATGTATAGCTGCTTGTAATGGTCTGACAACTTCTGCTTCGAATGCACTTTATTATCCAACTGGTATCAGTTTCGATTCCTATGGAAATCTATATGCCGTCGATTGGGGTAATTCACGGGTTCAAAAGTTTACATTATTGACAAGTTTATGTAGTAAGTTAATTAGAATTAGAGAAAGTTTAATATTCTATTTTATTCACTGTTTGTAGGCAATTCGACAGACTCAACATCTATCATCAATAGTAATTTCGATTTTACTTAGAATTTTCTGTATTCTTAACAAATATTGTATATTTTTAGCAACAAATACAACAGTTTATCCTGAAATAGGTAACTGATTCTCATCAATTAATAATAACACTTTTGTTTTTAGCTATTTCGTATAATCGACCTACATTTGATCCGTTGGCTACATGGATTAGTGATGGAATTACTTTGACGAATAATATTACAGTTGGTGCAAGACCAAATGGACTATTTATTGATCGTAACGATATCGTTTACATTGCTAATCGTGCAAACAGTGTAATTCAAATATGGTCAACAACAAACAACAGTTTAATCAAAAATATAACTACTAGTCTTATCAATCCATATAGTCTATTTGTAACAATGAATGGTGATATTTATACTGATAATGGAGCTTCAAATAGTCGTGTTGATAAATGGGCATCAAACAGAACAGGATATATCACTGTTATGTCTGTTAAAGCTGCATGCTATGGTCTATTTATTGATATTCAAAATAGTCTTTATTGTTCAATGTATGATAATAATTTAGTTGCAATGACATCACTCAATCAGAATTCAAGTATTTGGACTATTGCTACTGGAACAGAGTGTATTTCACCAACTTCAAATGCTCTTATCAATCCTTGTGGAATATTCGTCGATACTAATTTAAATTTATATGTTGCTGATAAAGGAAACAATCGAATTCAAAAATTCTCATCATCACAATTAATTGGAATTACAGTTGCAGGTAGTGGTGCAACAAATACAATTACATTAAATGGTCCAACTGGAGTTATCCTTGATAGTAATGGATATCTTTTTATTGTAGACAGTGGTAATCATCGTATAGTTGGTTCAGGACCGAATGGTTTTCGGTGCATTATTGCTTGTTCGAATACTTCTGGTTCATCAGCAAATCAGTTAAATTCTCCTGTCAGTATGAGTTTTGATAGTTATGGAAATATATTCGTTGTTGATAGAAACAATTCCCGAATACAAAAGTTCATGTTGAACTCAAGCACAACTGTTCGTAAGTATCTCATCTTTTAAATCAGAAAATGAGAATTCTTACTTAGATTTTATCATTTTACATTTTCTTTTAGAGCCACAAACTACTAATCAAACTACAATAGTGTCTACAACAAGCGTTACTACAACCACCAATATCAACAACACGACTTCCATTGGAATTGCCAATATAACTACTAATGTTGTCACTACTACATTTTCTTCGACAACAACTGTTACTACCACTACTACAACAAGAACGTCAACAACAACTGTTACTACCACTACTACAACAAGAACGTCAACAACAACTATTACTACTACTACTACTACTACATCAACAGCATTGCTGACCACAACAACAATTATTACTACAACAACAATAGTAACAACATCAACAACGACCGAATCATCAATAACCGAAACCA